>BNJU01005423.1_pt1 | contig 284638 bp, 448 predicted proteins | sample 8539281 | NCBI WGS metagenome assembly BNJU01 (sample SAMD00202456, study PRJDB9452) | human saliva metagenome | isolation source: human saliva | place: Japan | reverse complement strand
AGGTTGTTCCCGGCCGCGGTGGGAATCATCACGCTCTTTCGAAAGAGCGGGACCGGCGTGCAGTCGGCTCCTGTTCTCGCCATATACCGGCGCTACATGATCGGCCATCGGCCCCTGTAGCGTGGCCGTGGCTGGTGCAGTATTCATGGCGGTACATTTTCTTCGTCAACCTTCCCTGGCTTTGATCGCCTCCGCTTGTCCTTGTCGGCTTCGTCGGCGCAAAAAGACATCGACGGTGGGCAAACGTCGCTGGTGCGGCAAACGTCGGCGGCGCTGGAAAAGCAGACGCCGTCCATCTTCGAGACGCAGCCCGATCGGACAATCGATTGACGGGCCGCCATTGCCGCACTCGCCATGGTCCTTCTTATTTTGCCGTTGAAGAAAGGCGGCGACGTCGGCTGGTCCGATCCGCGAACTGCCAGCTTTGGCGGTTCGCTCGTTCCATTCCTGTGTTTCTTTCTGTTGAGCGCCGCACTGCTCGGCCGGTCGTCGACGCCAGGGCCTTCGCAAACAGGGCCTTTTACACTCGGCGCTCGCCACACTTTGTCGCCTCGGCCGTCTTCATCCCGCTCATGTATTTTTGTGAGCGTGACACCAGCTCTCACCGATTCTGACCGTCGGGCGTGAGCGAGTCTTATCTCCGTTTTTCGTCGGCTTCCCAGCGTCGCAGTTTGGGGCCAGGCTATTGACAGCGGGGATTGCCGCCGTTGTGCTGATCGGCGGGGCAGTGGCGGCAATCGGCTTTTATCTTGCCGTGGCGGCGCGCGGGAGGATTGGCGTCTGCCTGCGGCCGGCGACCCTCACCCAGGCAGCTCGATGCAGGCGCAGGCATAGGATTCATGTTCAGCCCCGCTGCGACCGACATGGTCAATCGGGCCGCCGAATCGGCGTACGGAGACGACGTCGATCTCCCAGATGAAAACCTCGGGGAGCCCTCGATGGCGGCGTCTTTTCGCGTCGGTCAGCTGTCCGAGGTTCGCCGACGCCGTCTCACCGAGGGCTCGGCGGCTTTTCGAATTACGCGAGCGCGCCCCGGAGCTGGCGGCAAAATAACGTCCGGCCACGCTCCAGTCTGGCGCGGGCGCCCGGCGGAGGGAGCGTAGCGGCCGTTACAGACGCCGTTCGCAAGGCATACGCGGAGCCGCCGCAGCGTATTCGGCGATGGCAATCGCCCGCGGCTGCCGATCGTCAGTCTCCTCCCATATCCTCGGTCCAGCGTCGCCGACGCGGCAAGCGAAGAGCCAGGAGGAACGGATGCAATGAAACGAAAGCAATGCAACGAAACGAGAATGGACGCTGTACTTTTCGCCGCGTCGACGGCGCTCCTGGCGCTGTACATCGCGTCGAAGTTTGCTTGATCGCAGGTGCCGTAGCCGCCGCGCAGACAAAACCCCTCGCGGGTTGTCGTCGCCTGCACGCTCATCGCCGTTCCGACTCTCCTCCGCGACATTGGCGAGCCGAAGCTGAGATGGCCCGTGGTCGGCTTCCGCGAGGCGGATGGGCGTTTGCGGCAGTGACGGTCGCGAGCGTTTGGGGGCGGTTGCCGATCGGAACGCCCTCCGCTCAGATTTTACGCGATTCCGAGCTCTTCATCGTCCTCGCTCACCGCAGAGCAGCTTGCAGCTGCTGCCGTCATGCGAACTTCGGCCCGTCGCGGTGCAGGCGCTCGGCGGGGAGCCCACCCGACAACCTTCCGAAGTGGACGGCGTCGGCGGTCGCCACAGTGGTTCTGACCGGCTGGCAAACCCATCGACCCGCTTGCCGGAAAACGAACATGAGGAATCGGGAGCTGTCAGCAGCTTCAGGCACGCAATGCAGGTTGCCCGCCTGTCGCACCGAGGACGGCGCGAAAGGGAGGATCGCTCGAAATGCACGACACGATCGCTCAAGGCCTCGCCTCGATTCTGCACTGGCGCGGGCGACGGCAGCCGAAGTCGCGCAGGCGCTGCGCTGCGCGAAAACGGCGTCGCCGTCGGCGAACGCCGCCGCGCCGTCGAGCGACGCCGTTACTCCGCAAATGACGCTGACCGGCGAATGACGCCGCAGACGATTCCTGCCGTCGCGGCATTTGGCGATGATCGTCCAGCTCTGCCCAAGAATGCGCTGGACGACACTCGCCGAATGATCGCCGACGCGAGTCCGCGGGCGCCAGACGGGCGCGATTGGCGAGGCGGTGGGCAGGGCGGCGGACCGACTCGAACACGAGGGAATCGCGGCGACCCGCTCGCCGATTCGGCACTGCCTCCACCCGCAGCCCGTGAGAGTCGCCGTCTTCGCATCGCGCAGGAGGCGATTGCCAATCGTCGCCCGGCACCCCGGGCCGCCAATGTTGCGTGCTCGCTTCGGTCCGTCGCGGGAGCGGCGGTTTTGAGATTCGCGACGACGGCGTCGGTTTTGACCCCGCAACGGCGGGCGCCGTCGATGCGGAAGCGCGAAGCTCGAATCAAGCGCGGCTTTGCGGGAGCCGATCGGAGCCCGCGACGAGGGACGAGCTGGCTTGCGCGCGTGCGGCGCGTGGGCAACGAGGCCGCCTGGGGCGTGCGCCGGAGGAAACGATTCGCTCGATTCCGACATGCGCGGCAGGGCGGCGGACCTGGCGGCAGCGTGGACATCGACAGTTTGCTCGCGCGGAACCCGCGTCCGCGCGGATTCCACCTGAAGCTCCTGCTGTGGAGACCGCGGCGTCGGCTGAAGGCCCGACGTCGCGGGAAACGGCGAGCCAGGCCCGCAACAAGCCGTGAGCCCGGCGTCGCAAGAATCGATCAGCCTGACGCCGCAAGGAAGGAAGAGGAATGATCTCGATCGTCGCTGGCCGACGACCATCCGATGATCTGCGAGGGAATCAAGAGCATGATCGAGCGCACGCGAATCTCAAGGTGCTCGGCGAGGCGTCGAGGCGCGCGTGCGCTCGAATTGGCTGAAGAGCTGCGCCCGGACGTCCTGCTTCTCGATCTGCGCATGCCCGACATGAGCGGCTCGGACGTGGCCCGCGCGCGCTCAAATCTCCTGACACGAAGATCCTCATTCTCGACGATGTACGACACCGATCGCGACATCCTGGCCGCCATTGAGGCGGGCGCCAGCGGCTATGTGCTCAAGGACATCGAGCCCTTCCGCCTGGCGGAGGCGATTCGAGCGACTGCCTCGGGACGCACCGTGCTGGACGAAAGGGCGGCGAGAGCCGTGACGCAGAGCGTGAGAAGCGGCTCTTCGGCCGACGGCGAGTCGAAGAGCTGTCCGAACAAGAAAAGTGGGTCCTGGCGCTCGCGGCGGAGGGGATGACGAACCGCCAGATCGCGACGGCCTGCGTGGGCGCGGCCACGGTCAAGACGTACTTTTCGCGAGCCTTTGCCAAGCTCGACGTCGTCGATCGGACGTCGGCCGTAGTCGAAGCGATGAGACGCGGCGAAATCGACGCGTGATGCGCGGCAAGTTGAATGCGGATTGGCCATTCGATGAAGAAGACGCAAAACAATCGCGGCGGCAACGGTTCTCGATGTGGGCGCTTAGAAGGATTCCCGAACGCGGACTTCCCATTAGTGGTCCGCGGGTTCTGAATCGGCCGGTAGGGAGCGCGCCGCCCGTCGCGCGGTTTGCGACGCCTCTACTAGAGCGTTTGCACGTCCCTCTGGTTCCCCATGTCCACATGTGGACAGGCCGTACGAGGGCGGAATTCCGGCGTAAAATGAGGCAATGCTCAGGATGGAGGCCTTGCGATTGGCGGGGCCCGCGGGACAAGGAGGAGCTTATGACCGATGATTCTTTGACTGAGGAAGCGTGGCTTCGCCGCGGCCTTTTTCCGCCGACCGCACCGCTCGGATCGTCCAGAACGCCGTCGCCGAGACGCCCATCGACAAGGTGGCGATGGATCGGAGATCGTCAGCGTCGATCGACCCGTCCGTCTCCGTCAAAATCGACACGGGCTTATCACGAACCAGAAGAAGTCCGGCCGCTGCTGGCTGTTCTCCGGGCCTCAACCCGCTTTGCCGGCCGTCTACGAGCACACAGGCGTCGAGGAATTGAGTCTCCCCAGAACCATCAGCATTTTTGGGACAAGCTCGAGAAGGCGAACTACTTCGACGTCGATGATCGAGCTCGCCGACCGCGACGTCGACGACCGCACAGTCCGCTACCTGTTGATCGAACCCGATCGACGACGGCGGCCAGTGGAACATGTTCGTCGCGCTCGTCGAGAACATACGGAGTCGCGCCGAAATACGCGATGCCGAGACGGAATCTCGTCCAACACCCGCGCGATGAATCAAACGTCCAAAAGTTGCTGCGCAGGGGTGCCCGCGACATCTGCCGGGCGTTCGCCGAAGGCCGACCTGCGGGCGGTCAAAGCCGCCGTGCTGGAACAGGTTTGCAGGGTCCTCGCCATCTCACCTGGGAACGCTGCCGCAGCGCTTCGTCTGGCAGTGGCGCAACAAAGACGGCGAATTCGCGCGAAGGCGAGATGACTCTCGAGTTCGCGGCAGTACCCGCCCGACCTCGGCGAGTACGTGTGCCTCGTCAACGATCCGCGCCCGACGTCGCCCCACAACGCCCTGTTCACCGTGGACAGGCTCGGCAACGTGGTTGCGCGCTGCCGGTCGTCTCCACCTCAACGTGCCGATCGAGGTGATCCGCAGGGCGACGTCGGAAACCCTCGAATCGGCAAGCCCGTGATGGGATGCGACACGCCAAACAATGCGACTCGAAGCTCGGCATTTGGGACGGGCGTCTTTTCGATTACGAGGCACGTACGGCATCGACCTGGAGATGACGAAGGCCGAGGAGCTCCAGTATCGGCGAGGCTCAGATGACGCACGCCATGGTTTTCACCGTCGACATTCGACGGGGAGACTCGCTGGCGGCGGATCGAGAACCCTGGGGCGACGAGATCGCCGGACAAAGGCTTCTTCACGATGAACGACCTCGTGGTTCGACCAGCACGTCTTCGAGGTGGTTGTCCACCGTGACCGCCTCCCGCCGATCTGCTTCCGGTGCTCGACGCCGAGCCGATCGTGCCGCCCGCCTGGGATCCGATGGGCCTGCTCGTCGAGGGAGGCATCTCGCGATGCCAGGACGTGGACGCCCGTGAAACTTCGGATTGTGAGGGTGGCAGTGCGCACGGTTTTCGCCGTCGTCGCGCCTATCTGCGATCGGCTGGCTGTATTTGGGGTCCATCACTATCCAAGTCTCCCACGACGGTCCACCGTTGGAGCGCGAGCCCTGGGGAAGGGCGGTCCCAACAGCTACCACATGAAGGGTTTTTCCTGATCCTGAAGCTTTGAAAAGAGTTCAGAGCTATATGGATTATGAACTAGATGCGCCTAGGCGAAGTGATTCGATAAAAGAACGCATTCTCGAAAGATTGAAACGAAGTCAGCGAAGGGAAGGACGGCGGGATCTTTCTCATATTATTGCCGTTGTGTCTGCACGCCGTCTTCTTGGCGTTGGGCTGGCGACGTCCGTTTCGGGCGATTTACGTCCGGAGAGTCTCGATCCGCCGAGGTCGAGCGAATGCCGTTGGCGGCAAGACTGCGGATTGCCCAGGCAGCGGTGCGCACAGTTTTCGCAGCGGCTGCGCTTTCCTTCATTGGTTGGCTTTATCTTGAACGCCTACTTAAGCGCCAGATCAGCACGCTCGCGCGCGCCTCGAGCTTTTGATTGAACGGCTATTCATGGCCGACAGTGACCTTGACGACCAGGGCTGGATCGAACATCTATTTGAATAACGAGGTATCCAACTAAACGGTTTGATCTCAGTGTCAAGAAGACGCTTGTGAAGAATTGGGAGCACAGCTGTGAGCTAGTCAGAGAGGGGCGGCGAGATCTTCTCATCATCGTTTTAGTCTTGTCCGCGACTATTTTCCTTGCCTTGGGCTCCGCCGCGTCTCGTTCCTGCCGTTCAAGTCGGCGTCGACGCTGCCCGATCCTTCGACACCGAACGACGCTCGACACCGACGCCGAGCGATTCCTCGCCGCAGGGTGAAACTGCTGAGACCGATGCCGCTGCGCCACCGGAGAGCCTAAAGCCACCGGAGAGTCCAAATAGGTGATCGGACCCGTCCCGAGACGATCCGTCTCGGACAGCGCGTCTCGAGCAAAGAAGGGCATATCTGGCGGGGTGTAGGCGTCTCGGCGGAAGCTCCGGCCCGTCGCCCCGCCAATGGCAGGATGCCGCGAGGCCGAGGGTTTCCTGGATACGGGTCGCTGCGCACGCAAGAGCAGCAAGAACAGGACCCAGATGCACGATCAGGACCGAAATGTGGTCCTTTTCTTGCACCCAGGTCCCGTCTCATCGGGGTCAGTCAGGCTCACTGGCAGTCGACCAGCGCCTGCGAACTTGCGAGCGCCGCGACAGCGCACTCAGCCCAGCTACGACAGCTGACCAGCCGCTCGCGACAGCTCGGCCCCGCTACGGCGGATCACCAGCCGCCGCGCCGAGCCAACGAGGCGGACGCTGGTCGGCTGGGCCGCCCTCACTCCTCGATCCGCGGTCGCCGCCCACAGCGTGTGAACGTGCTCGCGATCGACGCGCTTGTACGTGGAGCGCTGAAGAAATCGCGCTGGCCCTGGATGAGGTTCGCGGGAAGCTCGAGCCGCGCGGACGCCGTCGTAGTAGGCGAGCGACGAAGCGAAAGCCGGATCGGACGCCGGTGAGCGCGCTGAAGCTCACGATGCGCCGCCAGGACTCCACGGACTCTGGCCGATCTCACCGGCGAAATAGGATCGGCCAAAGCGGCGGGAGCTTCGGGTCGCGCCTGCAGGCCTCGGTGATGCGGTTGAGGAAGACGGCGGATGATGCAGCCGCCGCGCCAGATGCGAGCCATCGCCCCCAGGTCAACGTTCCAGCCGTTCTCGGGAAGCCTTGCGACGAGCTCGAATCCCTCGAGTAGGCGACCATCTTCGAGGCGTAGAGCGCCCGGCGGACGTCTCGATGAAAAGCCGCATGGGTCGGCGACGGAACGTCCTCGGTCCCTCGCGGGAAGCCCCCGCCCGCCTGCCGCTCCGGCGCCGAGCCGGAAAGGAGCGCGCGAAGTCGCCCGGCGATGCCGGTGGTGGGAACGCCGACCGGCCGCATTCTGAACCGTCCACGCGCCGGTTCCTCTGGGAGGCACGGTCAAGGACGACGTCGACGAAGGCCTTGCCCGCTCCGGGATCGACGTGCTGGAGCACGTCGGCGGTGATCCGATGAGGTAGGAACCAGCTCGCCCCGTTCCACTCCTCAAACACTTTGCCGATCTCGGCTGCGTGACATCCCGAGGGCCTTGGTGCATGAGATCGTAGGCTTTGGCGATGAGCTGCATGTCGGCGTACTCGATGCCGTTGCGGACCATCTTCACGAAGTGGCTGGCGCCGCCGGGGCCGACGTGTGCAGCAGGGAACGCCGTCGACGTGGGCGGAGATCTTCTCGAACATCGGGTCGAGCCGGTGGTACGACTCGGCGTGCCGCCGGCATGATGGACGGCCCGTTGAGGGCGCCTCGCCGCCGGAAACGCCCGAGCCCACGAAGTGCAGCCTGCGCTCGCGAATGGCGGGTCTCGCGGCGCACGGTGTCGCGCCAATTGGAGTTGCCGCACGACGATGATGTCGCCGGGATCCATGAGGGACGCCAGCTCGTCGATGACGGCGTCGGTGGCGGGCCTCGCCTTGACCATGATGATCGCAACGCGCGGGGCGGACAGCGCATTCACGAAATCGGGCCATGGATTCGGCGGGGAAGAACTCGCCCTCGTCTCCGTGACCCTTGACGACCTTCTCTGTTTTCGGCCGCGCTGCGATCGTGAATGGCCACCTGAAGCTGCCAGGCCAGGTTGCGCGCCAGGTTCGAACCCATCACCGCCATGCCGGTGACGCTGATGTCCGCCACCGCCTTGGCCGGGGTTGGAATCGCCATGTTTGCTCCTTTCGTGTCACGGCTCGACGTCGCCGCTCGCCGCGCTTTCTCCCGTCGAAAGCCGCGATCGGGGCGAAAGTCTGTTCTGCGGATTGAGGTCTCGATCCGCGGGCGTCCGCTTCCCGCCCGTGAAATCGTCCACCCACTGAGGTGCCAGGCGCCCCGAGCGGAACTCGAGCGCCGCAGCGGTCGACGTATGCGCCGAGCGCAGCCGATTATGCGCCGAGCGCAGCTGATTGCGTCGAGCGCAGCGAGACGACCGCCTTGGCCGCCTCCGACCTCGGCCAGATGCTCGGCTCAAAGGACCCAGCGTAGATCTTGTACACGTCTTCGGTTCCTCGACGGCGGGCCGCGAACCACGAGCTCGGTCGTGACCTTGAGGCCGCCGATCGGGGCGCCGCTTTCCGGGCGCCCGCACAAGTTTCGCCGCGATCGGCTCGCCGGCCAGCTCGGAAGCGGTGACGTCCTCGGGGAAAGTTCAGGCTCTACCGGGCTCTGCGCCTTGTCGCTGGCGCGTCCACGCGTGCGTACGCCGAGTCGCTGGCAGCGTTCGGCCTGCTCGGCCCGTGCAGCTGCGACGGCGATTTCCCGGTCACGGCGATGATCTCCGAGGCGAGCAGGTCCATGATCAGCCCGTCCTTGTCCGTCGTCCACACTCGGGTGCCGTCCGTGCGCAGGAAGGAGCTCGCCTGCGCTCTCTCTCCGCTGAATCCGACGTCGCCCGTCAACAGGCCGGAACGAACCATTTGAAGCCGACCGGGACTTCGATGAGCTTTCTTCCCCGATCCCCGCGACGACCCGGTCGATGAGCGAGCTGGAGACGAGCGTCTTGCCCACAGCCGCTGCCCCTCGCGACAGCCGGGGCGATGTGTGAAGAGATACTCGATGGCCACGGCCAGATAATGGTTGGGGTTCGCGAGGCCGCCGTCGGGGGTGACGATTCCGTGGCGGTCCGGAGTCGGCGTCGCTGCTCGTGGCGACGTCGAGCGGGCGTCTTGCCGTCCGGGCCTGGCGTCATCCTCGCCCGCAGGGAGGCGCTATGGCGTTGGGGAGGAGCAGTCCATGCGGATCTTTCCGTCCCAGTCGAGCGTCATGAACGGCCACTTCGGTCGACGACGGGGTTGACCACGGCGGTCGAGGCCGTAGCGCTCGCCGATCGCCCCCAGTACTGGCCGAGGCCCTCGCCCATGGGGTCGGCCCTGATGCGCACGCCCGCTTTGCGAATCGCGGCGAAGTCGACTCGACGGCGAGGGCGTCGACGTACTGGTCGAGGTACCGTATCCGCGCACGCCGCCCTGGCCCGCCTGTGGGACCCGCGATCTTCTTCCAGCCCTCGCGCAGAAGTCTACTGGCCCGCGCCGCGATGACTTTCGTCGCGTCGAGTGTCCGCGGGCCGCCTGTGAGGCGGTTGTACCTGAAACCGCCGTCGCGCGGGGGATTGTGCAGGCGATGACGATTCCGTCGGCCAGGCCTCGATCCGGTCTGGCGCACGCCCGCGGCCGTCCCCGCACCGTTCGCGCGCAAATGGCGAGCGACACGGACGGCGTGGGCGTCCACGATCCCCGGGAGTCGACGCGATCGTCGACGTCGTTGGCGACGAGCACCTCGATGGCGGTCTGCTCTGCGGGGAGCCGACAGGCCGTGGGTGTCGCGGCCGATGAAAAGGGGCCGTCATAGTCCCTGGGCTTTGCGGTATTCGACGATCGCCTGCGTCGTTGCGGGCAATCGTGGGCTTGCTGAAGGCTCCGTCAAAGCTCGAGCCCTGTGGCCGGAGGTTCCGAAGACGACCGCCTGGAGGGATCGGCGGGGTCTGGTTCGATGTCGTAACAGGCGGAGACTCAGGCATCGACGTCGATGAGGTCCTGATCGCGGGCCGGAGTACCAGCGTTCGTTCATGGCCCAATTGAACCACGGAGCTCTCTTTTGGGCTAGGGAGGTCCGTCCCAAGAACCGCCTGCGTCTGCAAAAATGCGGACCTCGACGTCGAACGCCTCGATCCGGGGCGCGCCCTCTGGTCTGGCTTTTGCGGATGCGGCTCGAGCGCCGACGCTCGGCTTTCGTCGCCGACGCTCGGCTTTTTCGCGGACTCAGCGCGGTCGGCTCACGGGCATTCTGCCTTGACCTCGAAGATCGAGGCGAACGCCGTTCAGAAGATCGAGGCGGACGTCGTTCCTCCCAGAAAAGCGAGCAGCCCGGAGCCCGCAGTTCCGGAGAACCAACCCGCGGATGCGAGCTCTCGCCCTGCGCGGGCAAGTCTCGGACGGCGTCGAGCATGGCCGTGGAAAAAGGTGAATCCCGAAAGCCGGTTGTGACTCGTCCGTAGGTCCTCGGTCCATCGCGGAGAAGGCCGACGTCGCCGCGCCCAAAAGGAAGCAGCCGAGGACGTTGACGGCGAAGGTTCCCCACGGAAATTCCGGGCGCCGTCGGCGGACCAGTATCGTCGAGGCCGGCGCGGCACGTCAGCGCCGAGGCCTCCGGCAAGAGCGACCGCAACGCGGGCTCGCTCCGGCCCGACTCGTCTGTCAGCCGGCCGACGCCGCTCGGCGCTCCTTGCCTGCGCCTCCGCCCGCCGCGCGCGCCCCAGGGCCCAGACCGGCCCACGCGCACAGCAGGCCGCAGGCGATCGATCCCGCGGCGGCCGTTGCTCGCCGTCGTGGCCGCCTCGACCCTCGGCTGCGAATGTGCCGTAGGTCGTGAACGAGCCCAGAAAGCCGGTGCCCAGAAGCAGGCGCACCTGTCCGCGCGCGGGAAACGGCGCGCGAGAAGGCCCGCGAGGAGCCCGAGCAAGAATGCGCCGGCGAGGTTCGCGGGTGAGAGTCGCCCACGGAATCGCCGACGCCCATGCCTGCGCCCCCGCCGGGAAGCGAGCCCGCCCATCCAGGCGCGCAGCGCGGTTCCGGCGCAGCCTCCCGCGAAAACGGCGGCGTACGGCCCGGTCAGCGCGTCGCGCGCGAGCCCGCTGACCCGATTTTCGCTCACGCACAGGCAGCCCCTGCCCCTCATTGCCGCACGGCGCCCTGATAGTTCAGGCGCGAGTAGACGAGCTTCCACCTGCCGCCGAACTTTCTGAGCCGCCCAGACGTCTGCGGGCAGCTCCTCCGGTGGAATTCGACGGGCGAAGATGACGGCGTCGATCTTCGCCTGCCGTACGTGCCCTCGACAGCGCGGTTGCCCGGCACGTTGTAGGCCAGCACGGGCAGGTTGGCGACGACGTTGTGCCCTCGTGCCCAGGGCCTCGACGGCGTCCCTTCCGGCCCGGGCCTGCTCTTCCGTGACGGAAAGGCGCGCCCGTCGACGAGCGCTCGATCGCCGAACCACGCGACGCCGACGTCTCGATGCGAGCGCGACGCAGGCCGCCGCCAAGCGCGCTCCTGTACGTGCCGCGCCATCGCGAGCACGCGTCGATCAGGGCGATCGCGGCAATCGGAACGAGGATGGCCGAGAGTGCCAGTGCCAGCCCCAGTAGTGCTCGACGTTTCCGGCGAAGCGCCAAAAGAGCGTGGGCAGCATGATCCAGACGTACGGGCTGACGAGCCCGATGAGCCCCGCCGCAAGGGCCAGAAGCAGGAGCGTCGCGTATTTTGGTCGCCGGAAGGAAGAAACGAAGAAGGCACTGATGCGACGGCGTCGTTTTGCGCCAGCCTCGTTCGTGTACTACCCCATCCGCCCTCGCTGAAGATCGGCGATGACGAGTATCGCCAGAAGAGTCCACGCGAGGTCTCCACGCCGCAAGGCGGGCGCTGGCCTTGCCCTGGGGAGGAGAGCGCCTTCATCAGGACGCGCGCGAGCGAAGCGCGAACCTGTTGTCGGTCAGACGCCGCGCCCCACGCCCGCCACAGAAAGACAAGGCCGACGGCGCACGCCGTCAGGCCGAGGTCCTCCTGACGAAGACGAGAGCCTCGACGGCGACGAGCGCCGACCGCGAGCGTTTGCTCGTGTCGAGCCATCGGGCGAGCCTGCAGGCAAGCAGTGGGACCGCGAAGGCTATTTCGTGGAACTGCGATTCGACCGCGCCCACAGGCCCCAGCTCATGGGCGTAGCTGATTCCGACGATCGCCCTGGAGGCTCTTCCCCAGCCGTTTGACCGCCAGAAGCGTTATCGGAACCGGAGCTGAGTGCGAACAGCAGGTCTTGAGGACAAGTAGGGCTCAACCCCGAGGGAAACAGTTTGTATACGGGGCCCAGCAGAACGAGCAGCGGGTGGAAGTGGTCTCCGAGCAGATTGAATTCGGGTCCCTTTGATGTCCACCGTCGGCGCGTCGAATTGGGGAGTACCGTTTGGCGAGCTCGGTAAGATTCCCAGATCCCACGACGGCGTCGCAAAAGTCTTCACCGCAACCGCGAGTAGAGAATGTAGGCGAAGGCCGAGACTGCGGCTATCGACCAGGGCGAGAATGTGGGCCGCTGCCTCGAGGGGCGCCGCTGCGGCGGAAGCTCCGTCTTTGAAGGCCCGGACCGGTTGCTGCGACGCCTGCGATTCGGGCTGGCAGCCGCTTCTGCGTCCGATTCCGCCTCCGGCTCATGCGGCTGGGATTGGGCTCGGCGGCTGGATCGGAGCGCATTTGGAGGTTGGGCTGCGTTTCTTGGTCGGCGCCGGTGTGGAGGTCGGGCCTGTTTCTCGGTCGGCGCCGGTTTGGTGGAGGTCGGACCCAGGTTCGGCGCTCGGCACTGCTCTCCGGACCGCTCCCGCGATCGGATCCAGCGGATTCGGCGAGGTTTCTTCGGGCTGGTCACAACGGAAGTTCAACCATTGATCTGCGCTGTTTCGTCGCGTTGCGCCTCACGCGAGCGTGTTTCCTGCGGGAACGAGCTGACCGCGTCGCCAGGCCCTCGGCGTGCGCCCTGCACGGGACGGCGTTTCATGCGGAAAGGCGATGGTGCAGAATAGGGACGTGCGGAGTTGGGGAAGCACGCGTGGGGCAGGAGCGGAGTACATCGAGTGCGCGGTGTGGAGAAGGCTGGACGAACGTCGGACGCCCGGCGAATCCCAGAGCTTCTGACAAAACTAAAGTCTTTGCGAACTATGGTCTTATAAATTGAGTGGTTGGGGCGAAACTGACGTTCCGCCCCAACCACTTTGCTTTGTTGAGAATGATGATCCAGCCAAAAGCCGAATCGGCAGGGTCAGTATGCCCTGCGACGGCGTGCCACGAGAACCCGCTGGTTCCGGCTGCGGCGATCGCGACGGCGGCGAGGGTTGTGACCGAAGCGCCCGTGCGCGGAAGCTGAGCGCCAGAGACGCCTCCCTTCTGGCCCGAGGCTGCGCGGGCGACGGGACGACGGGAACCGAAGCTCCAGGATCCTGCTGGGCGCCACGCCGTGATCGCCGCCGTTCTCGGCGCCGGTCTTCTGCGGTGCTGCCGGGTGTTGAGCCCGGGAACCTTGTTGTCACTTCGGGCTGCCGGTGCCCGGCTGAGAGGGGTCGCCCGATTCTTCGGGTCCTGCGCCGAGGGTTGTCCGACGAGGGCTGATCGGAGGGGATCCGCCGTCGGATCTGGCGACGTCGGATTCCGAAGATCGTCGGACGGGTGGGCGACGTCGTCGGTTCCAGGGGGAGGGTCGGGTCTGTTGTCGCCGCCGCTGCTGGTCGTTGTCGCCGGTTTCGCCGTTGCCGCCTGTTGCCGTTCCGCCCTTGTTGCCGCCTTTGGCGCGCCGTCGTCGCCCGGCGGGGTCCTCTTTATCGTCTCCGTCGCGGAGCGCCGTCGTTGGCCTGCGGCAGATCTGCCCATCGGGGCCTTGGCCAGAGCGCTGGTCACGACGGCCCCAGCGGTCCCGTTTGCGTTGGGAGTGCTGCCGTCGTGCCGTCGGAAGGCTGGGGCGACTCTTCAGCGAAGCTCGGCGCGGCCATACCGGCCACGCTGGCTCCCGAGATGGCGAGAGTGGCGATGATGTGGCGGGGAAGTACCCGCTTTGAGCGCGAATGCGATTGTGTCACGAGCTTTCCTTCGTTTCGTCTGTTTCGTCGTTGCGCCCAGGTTCTCGCATGGGTGAGAGGCAGCCGAGAGTTCGGCGGACCGCTACCTGATGGCCAGCAACGATTCTTTTTCCCTCACGATAACACTTCGAAGTGTAAGAACCCAGGAATGTGGCGGGTACTTCTACCACAAACAGCTTCCATTTCCCGTCGAGATTCCCGCAAAACGGCTAAATTGCAAGAAAAACTCACATATATGCGGCTTGCCTCAGCGTGGGTGACCGCACTCTAGATGACCCCGCGTTTGGTGATCGTCCGCAGCGCCAGCCACCCCAGCGGCACGCGACCCCAGAAAGTGAGGAGGCGGTAGAGCACGGCGGTGGAGACGGCGATCGACGTCGGAACCCCGGCCACGGTCAGGCCCGTGGTCAGCGCGGTTTCAACGGGGCCGATGCCGCCGGGGACGGGACGACGGAGCCCAGCGAGTTCGACAGAGGTAGGCCAGCGCCAAGGTGACGATCGGAAGGTTGTATCCGAGGCGGCGAGAGCCGCCGAAGCAGGCGACGAAGGCGATCGTCTGGACGGTGGACCCTGCGAATCCGTAGGCGATCCCTGCTGGGGTGGGTCGCGAGCCACACGAGGCGAGGCCATACCTGGTCGATCGTCGGGCGGATCTTCTTCGCCGCCCATCTGCGCAGGGGTTTGACGAGGAAGAGGGCGGCGACCGCAAGCACGCTGATGGCGATCGCGACCCAGCGACCGCGCCGGAGGGCGCGGGACAGGGAGCCTGATCTCGCCGGTGGCGAGGCTGATCCCGATGAGCAGGATGATCGTGGTGACGAACTGCGCGAGCTGAACGAGGGTGACCGTCGCGACGGCCACTGGCGTGGAGACCCTGCGTTTTTGGAGGAAGCGCAGGTTGAGGGCGGCCGGGCCGATGCCGGCCGGCGCCACGAGGGTCACGAGCGAGGCGGCCACCTGCACCATGACGGCGTCCTTGGCGTTCAACGGCTCGGAGGTGTAGGCGCGCAAGGTCATGGCCGCCCCTGATGTAGGTGAACAGGCCCGCGACGAAGGCGAAGAGCATCCACAGGGGGTTGGCGTTGGCGAGGGTGGAGCGAAGCTCGTTGAAGTTGACCGACACGACCAGGATGTAGACCGCCACGAGGCCCAGGGAAACGGTGACGACCGTTTTCACGGAGAACCGGTAGAGCTGGGTTGGCGTCACTTCCGCGACCTCGGGGACCTGCTCGGTGAGGCGGTCGCGCAGCCGCTCCAGCTGCTTCTTTTCGGTGAACTTCGCCATCGTCTCGAAGGGGACGATGGCCTTTTGCAGGATCGGGGCGAGCGAGACAATCTGGTCGCGCGGCAGGCATCGGCTTGCCGAGGCGATGGCGCGTTCGACGCCGACGGTCCCCGCCATCATGGCCATCGCCTGCGCCATGTCGATGCGGCGCTCCATCTCGGAGGCCGCAAGGCGGCCGTTCTCCAGTGCAGCAGCTGGGCGCGCCTGCCCTGATCGCCGTGACGCCCGCCCGCACGTCTCCGTGGGAGAAGCCGCGGCGATGGGCGTCTTGAGGATGTCCCACACGTCGTCGAGCGCTTCGTCGGGAATCTCATTCGGTTCGACTTCGCTCAGTGCCGTGGAGCCGTCGACTTCGAGGATGACGACCTTCGAGCTGTTCTGAACCCGCCACGGCCAGGCCGCGGTCGGGGCGAGCCCGGCGGAGGCGCTCGCCAATCCATGAGCGCGAAGCGGTCCATCGCCCCGTCGATCGTTTTTCTCGCCTGGCGGGCCGTGGTGGTCAGCACGAGCCGCCGCCATGAGGACCGCAGCACTCGACGATCTGTTGGTCGGCGTCGAAGAAGGAGGCGTGATGCGGATTTCCCGAGGAATCGACGACGATGTAGTTGTGGGAGGCCTCCTCGCTCAACGGCGGGTGATAGGAGGCCAAGAGCCTGTTTCGCAGGGCGATGGGTCGACGTCGTCGGCCGGCCTGAGATGCTGCGACGCGGCCTCGCCGAGCGACCGATAGGGCCGATGGTCGGCGCGGGCCCGAGCCCTGGCGGTCCCTTTGATTCGAGCCGATCGTCGGCCCGCTGCGGGACCGTCTGCCCTGCCGGGAACCGTTGGCCCTTGGGGATCGTCGGCCCGCTGCTCGACCCGGGAGGCGGCTTCGACCTTTGGGCTTCGGCGGAGCGCCTCGAAGGATTCGCCCGCCTTCGCAGTATGCGGTGGATTTGGTCGATGCCGTACCGGTCGATGTGGCCGAGGTCGCCGTATGCGGGGGCGAGCCATGCGGCGAGGGCGTCGTCGTCGGGGAGTTTGTCGATGTGACCACCAGCTGGGCGTCCACGCCGGCGCGCCTGACGAGCTTTGACCAGGTCTGCGCCCGTCGCGCGGTCGGGGACGTCGCCGGCGATATAGCGCCACATGAGGCCGCACAGCACGCCGAGAAGTGCGGTGATGAGGGCCCCGGGAAGGGTCTGATTGCCCTGGAGCACCGAGAGGACGAGAACGAGGGAGAGCAGCGGCCAGCCCCACCTCGTCGTCTTCGCGCGCTTGCCGGACCCGGCCACCGTGAGTATCGCCGACACGACGGCGACGTACGGGATGAGCTTGAAATAGGTCTGCTCGACGAGGGAGTCGGAAAGCTGGCCGGTGATGGGCGAGAGCGGGAAGTAGCGGCTGAACAGCCACAGGAGGCCGTAGGTGAAGGCAGCGGCGCTGGCCACAGCCAGGGCGCCCGTTGCCAGAGTGCGCCATCGGCGGTGCCAGGCCATGTCGATGACCAACGCGGCCGGCAGGAAAAAGCCGATGAGGCCTTCCAGGGCGTTGACGGGCATGAACAGGATCGACGTGATGATGCCGCTCGTGGCTGTGCGGACGTCGCGTATGACGGCCAGGGCCGTGGAGGAACCGTAGACTGTGACGACCATTACGCCGACGATCGCCAGCAGTGTGATGACTGCCGACACCAGATCTCTCGGACGTCTCAGCCACCGCGTTTCTTCGTCAACGAGCAACACCGGCCGCCGCGGAGTCGTATTCGTCAGATTATCGTCCACATGTGAATTCTAAGGCAATGGATTGCGAGTTAGGCCAATTGGCGAAACTCGCCCGAGGTTCTTGCTCCCCAGCCTTGGGGCCGCCCGCCCGCGTCTCGTCCGCCTTGCGGTGAAAGGCACTCGCGCTGCCGCCCGCCGCGGATCGGCCCCACGGCCGACGTCGCCTCTCGTCGTCCATCGTTCGCCGTGCGATGAGCGGCGGGCTCGGATGAAAACGGGCCCCTCTCGCGGCAAAGCGGGCCCCCAATGAGGAGGGGCCCGCCCGTCGCGAGAGGGGCGACCTTCGTTCATGCACGGCATCGGCCTTCCTGAGTCGGCCCGCCCCGTCGCGAGAGGGGCGACCGGCGTCGGGGCCCTGCAGATCCGTTCGCCTGAGCCCCCTGCTCGGTCACGATACGGCGGCTTGGAGCGGGGCCCGTCCGTCAGGTCCGTGGCCTCACGAGAAGTAGCGGCGGATGACGAGGCCCGTCCCCACCAGGCTCAGGGAGACGGAGAAGACGACGCCCGTTCCCATGTCCAAGCCGGTTTTGATGAGGGGCCGTTCCTCAGTGGCGCGCGCCACCGAGGGCAGAGCGACCGAGCGCCGACTATCGGCGAGTTGATGCTCGAACCCGGACGCCTGGCGCGGGGCTTCCTGCCGGAAGGCTCGCCGCCGTTGGGGTTGGCTGCCCCGGGTCGCCGCTCGGGGACTGGGAATCCGTCGGGCCTCGGCGTCGCCGTGGGCGCCGAGGGCGAGATGGGCGGCACGACGCCGCTCGGGCGACGACGGCGCAGCGTCTGGCGAGGCCTTCGCGCTCGGGGTGTCCGTCGGCGAAGGCTCGGCGCTTTGGAGGGCTCGCACCTGCGAAGGGCTGGCTGTCGGTCCTCGCTCGGAGTCGGCGAGGGCCTCCGTGGGGAGGCTGTCGACGTCGGCGAGGGGCTCGGTTCCGCGGTTCCGCTGGCTCGCTCGACGGCTTGGGCGTTTCGGTTGGTTTCGAGGGCGTGGTTTCCGTCTGGAGACGGGTGGGGTGAGACGAGGGCGTTGTGGGTGGGCTCGGGCGGCGTCGCCGGGTCAGAGGCCAGCGAAGTCGCGCTCGCTCGGCGTCGGCGCAGAGGCGCTCGGGCGTCGGCGTCGGCGAGCTTGGGCTCGGCTCTGGGGCAGAGGCGCTCGGGCTGGGCGTGGGCGAGCTTTACCGGCTTTGGCGCAGGGGTGCTCGGGCTTTGGCGCAGGGTGTGCTCGGCGTCGGCGTGGGCTTCACGTCCGAAGGCAGGCTGAGAACCTCGGTCGATATGGCGACGCCGTGACCGTGTTCGCCCTTGACGACGAAGGAGTTCCCCTTCTCGCCGTCGACGGTGTACGAGGAGTTCCCCACCGCACTCCTCGCTGCGCTGAGGGCGGCGGAGGAATCCTGCGTGATCGGATCTTGGTTCCTGCGGGGAACTTCTGATCCGGCGTCGACCTTCTGGCCGATGCCGGCGGCCAGCGAAACGTGCCGGTGCGCTTGTCCGCAGCCAGGGTCCCCGGCGGATTCCAGCTCGGATAGTCGGAGGCCTTGGTTCCCGCGGGAAGCTCGTAACGAGCCGTCACCGGAAGGCGACGCGCCGCGAATCGCCTCGGCGTGGGGGCCTGCTGCGCGACGTGACGGTGAACGACCCGTGCCAGGCAGTCGACGAGTCCGCTGGAGGCGAAGGGGTTCAGCGTACGCGGCGGCGGCCTTGACGATCTTGGTCTTGCTGAGCCCGGCGGTGTTGACGTAGGCGAAGTTCGGCGTGATGCGCCCTTGTCGGGCACGGTGGGTAGGCGATGCCGTAGTTCGTCCGCGCGCTACGGGCCGGTTATGGAAAACCGTGGCGGTGGAGCCGTTGATCGAAACGGACATGTCGAAGTCGCCGTAGGCGGCGGTGTAGTCCGTTCCAGAGCCTCGGTGACCCGAACGTCCCTGAACTTCTTTTGTCTCCTGCCGATCCCCGTGGTAGAGCGCCCACTTCGAGGGTCGGCGAACTTCTGGCCGGGTCCCGATCGTGTCCGTGATCGTCACCGTCGAACGCGTGGCCCCGTCCAGCCGCATGCGCTGCCCGGTTTCCTCAGCCGCTCGGCGACGTAGTCCGCCCCGAAGCTCACGGTCCAGAACACCGATCGGCTCTCGGAGGTCAACGCGGGGGTGACTTTCGCGAAGGTGTGCGGGTTGTAGCCTTTGGAACGCTCGCGCACGGGGCCGCCGGGAATGGGCAGCTTGTACTGGCCCCCGTTGATCGTGAAAGCAGCCGGCGAGGCCGTGGGGGCAAGCGCCGTCAGTCGCAGGCTGACCTTTGCCCTTGGGCGCGGCGTATCCCGGGCTTTCGACGAGTCGACCGTTTCGGTCGAAGACGCAGTCGACCCGTTGCGCCCGAGTTTGCACTGGCCGATCGCTGTCTGCTTCCCGGCGACGTCGACCGTGAGGTCGGCTTGGGATCCGGGCTCCAGCGTGCGGAAGGAGGCCGGGATGCCGACCTTCATGGATTGTCCGGGAGCGATGTTCGCTTTGGCGGCGTCCCTCAGGCGAAAGCCAGCGATGCGTGGTCGCCGACGAGCATGGGATGCGACGCTTCGGCGGCGGTGAGCGGATCGCCGCTGGCGTCTGTGCGGTGAGCGTTGGTGAGGATATGTAATGGCCGCGTTGACGTCTGCGTTCGATGGCGTGATGAACGCGGTCAGCGCGGTGACGAGGGTGATGATCACCCCCGCTATCAAGGTCCGTGTGCCCATCGGTTTGCGTGATGAATGGGCCATAATGACTCCTTCGGTCGAAGCCATACTTAGTCCGTTAGGTAAGCGCGTGGTTGGTAGGTGGCATGTTTAATTAGAAACTAACTTATCAATGCATGCTTTCCCTAGGGATCTCCAGGGGGAGGCCGCATGGGCAACATTCCCCATGTTACTGCTTTCGTTGATATTTCGCGATTCCCTGAGGGGGCGCCCTGCAGATGAGATTTCGGAGACCTTTCCCTTTGATTCTTTCTATCTTGGGAGCAACAGACGCGCCCGCTCACGTGTCGGAGAGCGGCAAAGAAATGCCTGGTAAACCGGGGAATCTAGGCCCGTCGCAGACGCAGAGAGTTCGCCACCACGATGACGGACGAGCTCGCCATCGCCGCCGCCGCGATGCCGGGTACGATGAAACCGGCGACGGCCACGGGGATTGCCACGACGTTGTATCCGAAGGCCCAGGCCAAGTTTTCCTTGATGATTCGCAGGGTTTGCGCTGATGCGGATGGCTGCGCCGATGGAGCGAATGTCCGAATTCACGATTGTGATATCGGCCGCTCTTTCGCGACGTCGGCGCCGGACCCCATGGCTATGGACAGATCTGCGCCGGCAGGGCCGCTGCGTCGTTCACCCCGTCGCCGACCATGGCGACCTTCTGCCCGGCCGCCCGCAGCCTCGACGATCCCGACCTCGCCTTCTGGAAGCGATCCCGCGCGCACGTCGTCGATGCCGACCTGGCGGTCCACGGCCGCCGCGGCAGCTTCGTTGTCGCCGGTCGCAGGACCGGGCGCAGCCCGAGGGACTTCAGCTCGGCCACGGCCGCGGCGCTTCCGGGCGGACGGCGTCGCGAACGTCGAACGCGCCCAGCAGCCGTCCTTCGAGCGCTGCGCCGACGACGGATGCGCCAGGCTCGCCGCTGAGGCCCGATGCGCCTTCGACGTCCCTCGGCCAGCCAGACGCGCCGTTCCGGCGGCGATTCTGCGGCCGTCGAGGCGCCCTCCACGCCGTTTCCGGCCCGAGCCGCAACCGATTCGACGGCTTCCGGCTCGATCCCGCGTTCGTGCGTCAGCGCCACGATCGCCTTGGCAATCGGGTGCTCGACCCGCGCTCGACGCCGGCCGCCGCGGCCACGAGCTGCGTTCGCCGACGCCCTCGGCGGGCCGGACGGCCGAAACGGACATCGCGCCGGCGGTCAGCGTTCCAGTCTTGTCGAGGACGATCGTCTCGACCCCGTGGGCCGATTCGAGGGTTTCCGCCTTTGACGAGGATGCTGAGGAGAGAGGCGCGGCCTGAGCCGACGAGCAGGGCCGTGGGGGTCGCCAGACCCAGGGACGCACGGGCAGGCGACGACCAGCACGCGGATGGCGCTCGCCAGCGCCATTTCGAGCGGATTGCCCAGGGCGAGCCTCGTTGCGAAGGCGATGCCGGCGATCGCCATGACGGCGGGGACGAAGACGGCCGAGACCTTGTCGGCCAGGCGCTGCACGGGCGCCTTCCCCGTCTGCGCCTCGGTGAGCAGCCTGCCCATTCTGGCGAGAGTCGTCTCGCTCGACCCGAGCCGCCCGCACGGTCAGGGCTCCGAAGGTGTTGACGGCGCCGCCTGTCAGCTTGCTGCCGGGGCCGACGTCCACGGGAATGGACTCCCGGTCAGAGGGAGGGCGTCGACGGCCGACTCGCCTTCCACGACCAATCCGTCCGCTGCCACCGTCTCTCCGGGGCGAACGAGGAATTCGTCGCCGACTTTCAGCCCGCGGCGTCGATCGTCTCGACGACGGCGCCGCCTTCCCCGGCGCACCTGAGTTGCCTCGGCCGGGCGCGAGGTCGAGGAGGGAGCGAGGCGTCGCCTGCGCTTCGGCGCGAGCGCGACCCAGCCAGCGGCCGAGGAGGAGGAACGTCACGATGAAGGCCGCCGACTCGAAGTACAGATGCGGCGTTCCCGAGTGGCCGGAGCCCGTGGATGCTGGTCGCGGACATGGTGTAGCCGATCCTTCCGGCGCCGCCCACAGGAGGGCCCATACGCCCACCCCATCGACGCGAGGGATGCCCAGGGCGACGAGCGTGTCCATTGTCAGTCGAGCTGTGCCGCCCGGCCCGCCAGGCCGCTTTCAGGAAAGGCCAGCCGCACCAGAAGGCGACGGGAAGGGAAAGCGCGCCGACGGCCCACTGCCAGCCCGAAAACTGCCAGGCGGGGGCCATCGACACAGCGACGATCGGCGTGGAGAGGACGAGGGCCGCCCAGAATCGACGTCGAAGGTCCGCCACGCGAGCCGAGGTCGCGCGTGCTGCGGCCTCCTCGGCCCCTCGGGCCGCCTCGCTCGCTCTGGACGGTGCGTTCTCCGGCGTCGTCCGTTGTGATTCTCCGCAGAACGGTGGCGCTGTAGCCTGCTTTTCTCAACCGTGCCGACGAGCTCGGCGTCGGAAGGGCCGGCTGCGTCCGCCCACTGACGTGGGCCTTCGGTGGCGAGGCTGACGATCGCCGTGACCTCGGGGATCTTGTTGAGCTTCTTTCCACGCGCGCACGCACGAGGCGCAGGTCATCCGGTGACGGCCAGCTCGACTCGGTCTGGGGTCGCGCCTGTGGCTGCGCCGGATCTGCGCCGGATCGCGCCGGATTTGGGTCGCGCTGACCGATTGATTTGCTCCGGGTTGCGGGATCTGCGTCGGGCTGCGTTCGATCGACGCCCGCGGCTGAGCGCTGTCGGCGCGACCGACCGTTGCCCGGCGGCGTTCTTGGATCGCAGCATGTCGGCTTCCTGGGACCGCGCTCGACCTGCGGTTGGCGTCATGGCGATGTCGCTCCTCCCGAGCGTGTGTTGTTTCAGCAGCGTCAGCGAACGATCGACTTGACCTCGTATCCGCCGGCCTCGTCGACCGCTTCCTTGAGCGCGGCGTCGGGGATGTCGGCGTTCGTGTACACGAGAACCTTGGACGTTCCGCCCTTTGCGAGGGTCACCGAAACGTTGACGACGTCGGGGAGGGCTTTGAGCCCTCGGTCACGTGTGAAACGCAGTGCTCGCAAGTCATGCCCGTGACGCCAAGCTCAATGGTGCGGTCGAATGTCATGTCTGTTCACTCTTTGATCGCGGCGCCCATGCGCCGACACATGATTCAACGCACGTGACCCTCTCGGTATTTCAGAGACGGCGTTTCAGAAGGGGCGCTGCGGGCGTCTGAGGGGCGGCAGCGGCGGTTGTCTGAGCGGCCGACTGCGGCGAGTGCCTGAGGGGCTGCACGGGCGTGCCCGAGGGCGAGTGTTTCACAGGCCGTCGTCGTCGCCGGGGTCAGCGAGCCTCGACGCCCATTCGGGCGGGTTCGGGCGCGGAAACGCCTCCATCTCGGCCGCCCAGGCCTGAGGGGTGATGGATTCGACGAGCGGGGGCGTCTCCTCGTATGTGACGTTCAGCTTCGTCTCGCCCGATGCGCTTGCCTGCAAGGTGAAGGCAAGCGGCGCGCCGCGTTCGGGGGTGGCTGCAGAGCTTCTTGATCTGCCCCAGGTATTCGAGGACGGCGCTGGGAAGCAGGAGATCTTCGACGACGCCGCCGTAGACGGGGCGGCGGGGCCTGCTGCGCGCTTGCAGGCTTCCCTGCCCCTGGCGGGCGCCGTCGCCGGCGTTCGCGCTCCGATCCTCGGACGAGGCGGCTTTGAACCGGCCCCGAAGGCGAGCGAGCCGCCTCCGGAAGACGGAGCGGCCCCGAAGACGAGGCGGAAGCCGGATGAAGAAGTTGCCTCGTAGCGGAACTGCCCGCCGACCATCTGAACGATGAGGGGTGCACGCGCCATCCTTCGGGCGCGATGTTCTCGATGAGCGCGTGGACGTCCTTGAGGAGGGAGTCGACGTCGTAGTTCGACCGCTCCCGAAGCGACAGCGTCGTGACCGCGGGGAAACGTCGAAACCTCCCAGGTTTCGGGCCTGCCTTCCCTCGCGACGGTCTTTTTCCATTTCGTCCATCGGCATGACGCAGAAGAAAGCTCGGGGAGATGCGGAGCACCCTTGCTGCCGATCGCGTAGGGCGCGTCGATAAGGAGGGCGAATCTGAGGGCCTCCACCCGTTCGGGAGTTTGCAAGGCGGGTCACCCGGACGGGCACCCTGCGGGCCAGAGCCGACAGGTAGTTTTCGTGGACGTTCAGCCTCGTGGTACTCGACGCGCTTTGGCCCATAGAGCCCGTCGACAGCCTCTCGAACCCGCTGGGCGGTTTTTGGGGCTGACGAGGGTGACGGCGGTCGGCTTCCCTCCGTCGGTTTCGACGTCGACGGCGACGGTTCCCCAGTCGCGCTTGACCACGGGCCCCATGAGTTTGCTCGGTTTAGCCGCGACGAACTCTCCCGTCTGAGCGTTTTCCCACCCCCAGGCGACGCCGTGGTAGACGGCCGCAAGCTCCGGGTTCGGGTCTCCTGGCGGAAGCGCCACAGTTCGAGCCGGGGTCAGGCGCCCCGGCTCTATCCACAGAAGTTCCGCCGTCGCGCCGCCTGCGCTGACGACGCCCGACGGATCGTAGGAGGAGTCCTCCGTGACGCCGCCCAGAAAGGCGTCCGGGTGCAGTGGGCCGACCGCGCGCCGAGTGTGGACGAACGGGCCGATGGGCGCCTTGAGGATGTGCAGCGGCTCGTCGGCCGGGAAGTTCGCCTCGTTCGTTTTGCACAGGAGAAGCTCGCGCAGGCCGTCGGCGTCGCGCACGTCCTCGACGCTTGCCGCGTCGACGGCGAATCCGCAGAAATCCTCCGTCCCCTCGGAAAGGTACCTGGTGGCTCGCCAGGGGTGACGGCCAGCTGGTAAACGACGCTCATTGGGCTTCCTTCGCTCGTCGGGTTGATGTTCTTGATTTTCAGGGTTTCGCCGGCCCCTGTCGAGGTTTCGCCGTTCGGCGCCTTTCGATTGAGGGGGCTCGGTTCGGCTCGTCCGATCGTCACCGGTCCATGAGGCGACGAGCCCATTCGGGCTCTTCGTCGCGCGGAAAATAGTCGAGTTCCTCCTGCCAGTCCTCGGGCGCGATGTGCCTCGAGCAGGGGCGGGTGTCTGTCAGGGAAGGGATCATCTCGAGTTTTTGAGGTCGCCCGGAAGACGCTGAGGGCGTAGGCGAGCGGGGCGCCTTGCCCCTTTGCAGGGGCGTGGAGCACTTTGATCTGCGCCAGGTACTTGAGGATCGCCACGGGAGCGAATCGACGAACCGCCTCGTCCTTCTGCGTCGATGACGAAGTGCCCTTCGCCCTTCGCCTTTCGTCCCACGAGTTGCACCACCAAGTCGCATCTTTCCCATTTCGGCGGCGCCATGCCGGTCACAAGCAGTGCCGTCCTCCAGGAGCTCGGCGACGTCGTAGTTGCTGCGCTCCTTCTGCGTTTCAGGTCACCGCGGGCTTGCCGGCGGTGTTCCACGAGGACGGGGCCGCCCTGCCGGTCCACGTGTATCGGCGCCACCTCCTCGACCGTGGGGAAACACGCGAAGACGCTGGTTCGAGCCGCGCAAAGCCCTGGCTTTCTGCATAGTTTGCGTCGATTGCGCGCGCGACCGCGAGCACTCTTTTTCGCCGCTCTGGCCTCGCATGAAGCGCACGAGGCGCGACTGGACGCGGTTGATCGTCGCGTACCTCTGGTTTTCGTAGACGGCGTCGTCCTCGGAGAGCTCGATCCGCTTGACCCACTATGCCGCTCGACACGGGCTTGAAACCCTCTTCTGCGGAGGGTCCACTGGGTGCGACCATCGTCGCGGCCACGGGTTCGCCTTTCTCGATCTCGACGTCGACGGAAGCTGCGCCCAATCCTCTCTTGACGACGGGACCGATAAGGTCGCTGGGAGTGGAGGCGACGAACTTGCCCGTGCGCATGTTTCGCCATCCCAGGGCTGTCCCGCAGTAGATCCCGCACAGTTCGGGAGAGGGATTGCCGGGGTAGTAGCGCCACAGCCCGCGCCGGCGGTCAGGCGCGTGGGCTCTCATCCCACAGAAGATCGGTCGAAAAGCCGCCGCCGCTGGCGGTCCCCGAGCGTCGTACGGCGAGATCTCGGAGATCCCGCCGAGGAGCGCGTCAGGTGGAGGGCCCCCACTGCGCGAGACGCTTGCACGAACGGATTGGTGGGCACTTCGAGTATGTGTATCGGCTCGAAGGGAGAACTGCGCGGGCGCTGCGGCCCCGCAGAACAGGTCGATGAAGTCGCCGACTCCTTCATGCCGCTCACCTGGGCGGCGTCGATCGCGAAAACCGCAGAGTCTTCTTTTGCCGCCTTCGATGTGGTGAACGTGCGCGCCAGGGGGCTATCGCCATTCGGTAGCCGACGTCGATCCGACAGTCTTCGTAGTTTCGTCCACGGAACAGCTCCGTCCGATTGACGTCTTCACTCTATCGGGGAGCGGAGGATCCCGCGTGCCGAGCGTCCAGGCTTTTGGCGGGGTGAGAGCCCTGCCGGCCTCGTGCTTTTTCGACGGCGCCGCCTTTGCTTGCCGGCGGCTGCGGCGTTCGTCGCCCGCGGCTGTGCCTTTCGGCGTCGGCGCCTCTCAGTTTTCGGCGGAACGGCCTCGCGCTTGCGCTTGTTGGAGCGGACGCGCAGCGCAACCCACAGGGCGCCGCCGAGCAGGCAGACGACTATCGTGACCTTCGTCAGTATCCCGACGTAGCCTTCCACCTTCGTCCACTCGAGCCGAGGGCGTGGCCGGCCCAGATGAGGATCGTGTTCCACACAGCGGACCCCGCCGTGGTCAGGGCGGTGAACTTCCAGAAGTTCATGCGCGTCACGCCCGCCGGAATCGAGATGAGGGAGCGGAAGATCGGGATCATTCGGCCGAAAAGGACCGTCCAGGTTCCCTCCGGTCGAAGAACGCTCTCGGTTTTCTCGATGTCCGAGGTTTTGACCAGCGGGAGTTTGCCGCATGAGCTGCGCGTTCGCTCCCCTGCCGAGCAGAGCGCCGACGCTGCAGAGCGCCCACGCGCGACCACCGATCCAGCGGTGCACAGCAGATCGCCCCTGAGCAGCGTGAAGCTGGCGTTTCCTGGTGCCCGCCGTGAAGCCCGCCAACGGAAGGATCACTTCCGAGGGGAGCGGCGGGAACAGATTCTCCAGCGCGATGAGGGACGCGGCGCCGAATCCGCCGAGGTCGTTCATAATGTCTACGGCCCATCCGGCGATGCCTGAGAGCGCCTGAGGATCGGGCCGACGACGCGGCGGCAAGGAATCGAGGCACGAGGTCTCCTTGTTCTCTCTACGTTTTTCTTTTCCACTCTATCGATCCAGCACGCTTTGCCGGCGCGATTGCACGTTGGTTCGATCCGACGGTTGCGCGGTACTGTCTCGATACGTTCGGCCTCGCTCGCATCACTCGCCGCATGAGCCGGCTCGGGAAGCGAAAGGCTCTCAATAGTTTGACAGCCGAGTCTGGGGAAGCGGCTGCGGTTTGCATGTGATCTGACTCCGTGTTGACGGAGGCGGGCGGGCCCTGGGCTGCGCGTTGACGTGGCGGCTCGGGCTCAACGCCCCGCTCTCTGATCGGCTCTGGACGCTCGACGGTTCATTCGCGAGCGGCCTCGCATGCTCGGTCGGCTCCCGTGCGTCCGCTGGCCCGTCATTGGGCTGTGGCGCCGTCGGGTGAGCCGCTGTCGCCGGGCTGTGGCTGCGTGGCGCCGGCGAAGTGCCCCGCGCCGCTGAAGCACGCGGCGCCGTCGAGGAATCCGACCAGCCGAGCGGCCAGCCCTGGTGAAGCCTCGCAGGGTCGCGCCGCCAGGCGCTGCGACGTCGTCGGGCATGCCCACGAGGCGATCGCTTCGCGCATGTCGTCGGCCGTGACCTTGCGCCCCGCGTCAGCTCCTTCCGCGTTCGTAGGGGTTGCCCATTCCGGTGGCGCCGCCGAGTCCGGCCGCGCGCATGGCTTTTCGCTGGATCGGCTCGCCCAGAACCTCCCACGAGGCGTCGAGGGTCCCTCGGCGAGCCTTTGCGGGTTGGGGGTCCACGCCGCGAGCCCGCGCACTAGGGTTGTCGAGAGCCAGCAGCGAGTGCCCGAAGGCGACGCCGATGTTGCGCTGCGTCGTCGAATCGGTCAGGTCGCTGACAGCCGCGAGGTGACGAGCGTTTCTGGCGAGCGTCTGAACAGCGCCGAGGAGACCTCGAGGTTCGCCTCGGCGTTTTCGAAGCGGATGGGATTGACCTTGTGCGGCATCGTCGAGGAGCCGGTTGCAGCCCTGGGCGGCCAGGTTTTGGGTGGAAGTAGTCGAGCGAGATGTACGTCCCGCTGTCGGTGGCGAGGTTGTGGGCGATGCGGTTCGCGTGGACGACGTCGGAGAAGAGGTCCGCCCGCCAGTCGTGCGGCTCGATCTGGGTGGTCAGCGGGTTCCACACGAGGCTCGAGGCCTTCGACGAAGGCTCGCGAGAGGGCGGGCCAGTCGGCGTCGGGCAGGGCGGCGACGTGCGCGCGAAGGTCCGGGTGGCGCCGTTGATCTTGCCCAGGTAGTCGGCGCTCGCGATCCTGCGGAGCTGGCGGCTCAGGCGGTGGGCGAAGACGGCCATTTCCTGCCGACGGTGGTGGCGTGGCCGTCTGCCCGTGCGTGCGCGCGAGAGCATGGGCAGATCCGCGTGCGCGTGCGCGAGTTCGGCGAGGGCGTCGTGGAGTTTGAGCGCGGCGGGGAACCACACGTCGGTCACCGCGCCCTGATGCACAGGGCGTAGGCGAGGTTGTTGACGTCCTCGGAGGTGCACAGAGCATGGACCATTTCGGTCAGGCTGGGAAGGGCGGTGTTCGGCCCGACGACCTCGGGCGCCGCCTCCATCCGGCGTTTGATGATATTCCACGGCCTTGACGTCGTGCTTCGTCTCGGCCTCGATGGCGGCGTGCTGGCTATCTCCCGCTTCGCCGAACTTTTGGGGGATCGCCCGCAGGTAGGCGACGTCGGCCTCGGAGACGACGGGGGCTCCTGGGAACACCTCGTTCTGCGAAAGGAAGATGGGCCATTCCACCCGACGGCGATTCTGGCGCGGTTGAGCGCGGCCTCGGAGAGAAGGCGGTGAGCGGGGCAACGGTTTCGCGATAACGGCCGTCCAAGGGCCCGAGCGTAATCATGGCGTCATTCTCCACGGATGGCGGGGCGGCGTGCGGAAGGCGGGGCGGTTGGCCGTGTGGATGGCGGGTGGTTGGCCGTGTGGACAGCGAGTCGGCGTGCGTGCGACCGTTGAGTCGGCGTGCTGCATTCGTTTGCGCAGCCGGGCGCGGGGCGGCGTTCAGATGTATCGCCGGGCTTCGTCGACGGTTTGCCGCTCGTAGCCGCCGCCGAACAGCGCGGCGTGGACGATGAGGGATGGGAGCCGATGCGAGGCCTACGCGCTCGCGCCATCCGTCGGCAAGGGCGAGGCCTCGTTGTAGGCCGAGTAGATCCGGTCGACGAAGGGCGCGCCGAACACCGTCAGCTGCGCGAGGTCGGATTCGGCGTGCCCGCCGTGGCAGGCGGGGATCGATGAGGACGCCGACGACGTCGTCCCGGCAGTTCCTCGTGCTACCCGTCTTTCGGCGATGCCGCATAGCCTTCGGCGGCTTCTTCCGCGGTGGCGAGCCCTTCGGCCGCGAGTTCCGCCGATTCGCGCGAGGCCCACTGACGCTTTCCCGCCCACAGGTCGCCGTGGAGGAGGGCCGCGTCCGTGCCGAGCGGACACTGGCTGCGGCGTCGAATTCGCCGTCGTTCAGGCGTTCCGCCAAACGTTCGAGGACGGCCGTGCCTTCGGCGCCGATGGATCCGTTTCGTCGGGCGTCGGCGAGGTGAGGCAGGAGCCTGTCTTGCGCATAGAACTCGCCGAAGCGGCGGGAGAGGCCGGGGCCGACGAGGGGTAGGGCGGCTGCGCCATGACGCCGTCGCTCGCGGTGCCGTCGGCGTTGACAAGACCGGCGGGCGCTCGGCCGAACACCCTCGACCCTCGGGGCAGAAGGCGTGGGTGGCGGCGAGTCGGCGGTCGAATTCCTCCGCCGCTGGGGGAGGTGTGACGGCGGAAGCCTTGCCGTGTCGAGGCTTGTGGTGCTGCGCGCGGAGGAGCCGCACGACCGGTGCACCGCCGCCTGGCGCGCGCGCCAAATCGGCCAGCCGGCGGCCTCTGCGGCTGTCGCCTGCCTGCTCGCGCGTTTGCTGAAGCTCGCATTCATAACCCAGCAATGCTACTCGACCACTCGGTAATTCCTGTCAATGGGCAACGCTTCCGTAGGATTAGACTCGCTACGCTGCTTCGAGCGAACAATAATCCGCAGGTTTGAGGAGGTCCCTTGAAGGATCTGTCGGTACCAGTGGACCCAATAAGCACGCGGCATCAAGGAGGCTAGTGGCTGAGGTGTTCGCAGATCTGACGAGTCTGGGCTGCTGCTCAGCATTCTGAAGGCGTCGGGTTCCGGAGCTCTGGGAAGGACCCGATGGACGCTGATTCGGGGTTCCAGCGGTCACGCCGGAGGACCCAAAACCAGGGTCACAGGGCATTCTGGCTATCTCGTCGACGGGAGCAAAGGCGCAGGAACAGATTGCGAAGGTCATAGTCGTCAGGGGTGGACGCTGTGAAGGCGGGGCGTCGTATTCGTTTCGCTCTCCTGGCTGTTGTCCTCGGCCTCGCAGGATGTTCATCGGATGCCACCCCTTCGAGGAAGCCGACAGCGGGGAAGAAGGCGACCCCTTCGATTTCAATAGCCGTCCATACTCTATTACGGAAAGAAGCCCTTTAAAGATCGAGTCGATATTCGAACGGCAGATGCTGATCTGCGGGCTGCGCTGGGTCGCGTGCGCGGTCGAATTGACGCGGAGTTTGGCAAACAGGACTGGACCTGGATAAAGGAACCAGTCAATGCTCTTTTACGGATGCGCTGACGGCAGAATGAGGGAGGAGATATAACAACGCTCAAGGTAAAACGTGACGGTATTCCAATGGACAAGTTCTCTGCATTCATAAGATCTTCAAGGAGGAGGTTGAACCTCTTGGTTTCACCACTGTCGTACGACATTTCTGGACAAAGGGGACAAGAGCTTCGACTATTACAACGAGGGCGATGGTGGGTACATCAATATGGGCATGACCCGCGAGGAAGTCTCTCGGTATGTGGTACACGACCGGATGTCGTCCGGCTCCCGCGGATCGACGCCCTGATCCCGATGGGCGTTTGGATACCCTGACTCCAAGCGAGGTCTGCTACAGCATCGCCCTGAACCGATAGAGTCCGTTGGCTCGATCATCCAAACCCATCGTCGCGTCCATAGGGCTCACTCAAAAGGTGCGAATTCTGCGGCGTGCGCTTGCGCGTGTGGGCTGTACGGATTGGGCTCGTGATCGCGGTTCTTAGCGGATCGGCATGCCCGCTTGTGTGGGCTCCTGCACGCTGCCTTAGCCCAGCCTCTTCTGACGTCGTTATCATGCTTGCGCTGTATTTGCGGATGTCCGCACGCGAGGCTGAAAGCGTGCTTGAGCCTGGAAGACGGTATTGGCGGGAGGCGCCCATGCCAACGCCTCCCGCCAAATGCCACTCGTCGAAGTGTCAAGCGGCGAAGGAACAAACCGCTTGAGCCAGGGCGGCAACGCTTGCTTGTCTGCGCATGCCACCACTCTTCGTCGGCTCACTGCACACACACATTCATCGCGTCTGCTGAACTGACAAGCGCTGACCGTTAGGATCGCTCGCCCGTCCTGCTGACACCATCTATACAACCCTCCTATCCTTAGGCGGTCATGAGTTAATCCTGGGAAACCCCGGGGAAGCCTGTGGCGCGGGTGGCTTAACCAGAGTGCCTGTGCTGCAACCCTCGGTGTGCTCGGCAGGGCTCCCTAGGGCGTTCGTTGCGGCATCCGAGCGAGCGGCAATGGCGTCAACCCGCCCAGGGCCCCGCGTGGATTGCGGTTCGCGGCAGGTTCGGGGCAGTGCCAAGGCGCGCTTGCCGACTTTCTGACGATCGGGCCGGCACTCGCGTGCGTATCGGTTTCCGGAATGCTCGGACGTCCTCGATGTGCTCGGGTCGACATTGAGGCCGAGCCTCTTTGCCGGCTTTCGATTTTGCCTTTGAAATTTCTCATGATGTTTGCATCTAAATCACTTTTAAGTGTCAGCTGTAAGTCCAGACAACTCACAAACGTCAACGGGGAAATGGCGTGATTGGGGACCAGAGTCCTTTCTCTCTATAATGCCAAAGCCGTCGAGTTTGGGAAGACTGTAGTCACCACGCGACTACGAGAGAAGGGAAAGTGTGGCTCAATTAGTTGTAGAACCAGAGAAGCTCGAAACTGCTGCGCAGCATTCCGACGACGCTGCTGAGAAAAAACTGAACTGAAGGTCGCCGACGACCCGTCGAAGCGGGCGACGCCGTTCGAGGCGGCGACTCCGGTAATGCCGCCGCAAAAGGCGGGAGAGCAGGTAGACACGCTGTCGAAGCGTTCGGGCGATGGACTGAAAGCGTTCAGCGAGGCGGTTCGAGCGGCGAAGAAACGAATATGGCGAGAGCTGACTATTCGACGAGCATTGATTTCAAGGGCTTCAGCAACGCGATCGAAGGAAGAAGTGATGGCGGTATTCACGTGGGAAAAACAATCAAAGACTGGAATGGCGACGATCTAAACGACACTTACGCGGTCTGGCAGAAGATCGAAGGAAGGCCGCGGACGTCCCACGACAGCATCGGTGGCATTGATGTAGGTCCGGTGGAAGGCCAAGCGTGCCGCGCAGCAGGCGATGCGCTGGGCAGGCTCAAAAGACAGCTAGCTCACCACCCAGGGGTTAATCGGCGACCCTATAGAAGCGACGTCGGCTGCGCAAGACGGCGTCAACGAGGTGAAAGTTCATGGTTGCTGAGATACGCTCACTGGCGGAGGGAATGGATTGATCGATCGGCGACATGGGAAGCGTGCAGAGAACCTTCACGCTACTGCTGAAAGAGAGAGTGTCAATAGGGTGATACTTAGGATGTTGCAGCCAATAATGAAAGATGTGCAGAGTCATTGAGCGTGCGTGCAAGAGGGCTGCAGAGGTTGATAGTGCCTCATACAAGCGCCCTGGCTGCCGTATCTGAAGCAGACTCAATCCAGAGGGATTCGACGACCTTACCCTGGGGCTTTCCAACCTCCTGAAGGAGGGAGCGAGCACTGAAGAAGTTGCTGCATGGTGGCGCTCGTTGACAGAAAAAGAACGAAAGCGATTCTTAAAAGAGCTAGAGACGAGATTGCTGAGGGCATGGTCACGACGGAAAAATATGCGGCGCTCGGCAATATGGATGGCATCATGCCGTCAGCCCGCACAGAGATCAATGAGGCCAGGTTCCGCAAAGATTTCGAAAGTATAGAGAGTCTTAAGAAAAGAAAACAAGAGATTCTTGATAAAGCCGCAGAAAGGGGGGAAGCTATATCTGAAGTCAGCCAAGACGTCGTGGACAATTACGGGTCTCCGAGAACGCTACCATTGGTATGAAATTAAAGAAATTGACTCAATTGATACGAAATGTAGTGATCTAGAGTCGATAAACGACACTTTGAAGAAAAAGTACGGAGAAGGACCAAAATGTCAAACGCATTTGTATTTGTATGATCCTGCCAATGGACAGTCGGGCACGAATGACACATGCTGCAGTAGCTGTCGGCGACTTGGACAACGCGGACCATGGCAACGTATGTGCCTGGAAAAGACACTACTGTGCATGGAAGCCTCGGTGGAATGACAGATCAGATGGCTCGACTCAAGGAGCGGTCCGAAACTGCAGCAGATGGCAAGAGTGTCGCAACAATTGGGTATATCGGATACGACTGTCCGCAGAGTTTCCTGAAGCAAAGGAGTTGGACTCGGCGCAGACGGGCAGGGCAGGCATTGACGAAACATCTAGAAGGAATTGCGGACGCCCGAGCGGCGGGGGACAAGAGCTCATCAGTCGGTGTAGGACATTCATTCGGATCCACCACATCGTCTTAGGTGGTAAAGGATGTTCGTGATGGTGTAGTTCAAGATTATGTAGTAATGGGTTCGCCGGAGGTTGCTGAACGGCATCAGAAATGAAGGCACCTGAAGGTCATAATTTATGCTATGGGGTACAGGGCTTGACTGTCGATTACGAATCTACAGTTAATCCATCTGGTCGATACGATCCGATGATTCTTGTTGATGATATGTATGCGCTCCTACGGAGCTGATCCAGAAGGGAGCGGCGGCATTACTAGCCTTGACCCTAGGGAAACCTGAGGGGAAGCGGTAGCCCTCATAGTGCCTACTTGACTGATGGAAGTACAGCGCAAACGAAACTGGCGGATATAGTCGCCGAAAGCAGCCAGGAATAGTTTGAGCTCGTGTTTCGAATGTGGTGCCGGTCTTCGGCTTCCGCTGCGAAAAGATCTCGTCCCACATGCGGAAAATGCCCTTGAACTAGGAGTCGCCGCGAACTACGGATTGTGACGTTTACAGGCGTTCTGAGCGTTGAAGACGGTAGTCACATGTACCGGACAGGTTCCTGACGGACCGTTCATGTGATGGCTGAAGTTAATCTCTCGGTCGGCTTACATTTGTAAGCTTGCCCATCGGCCTCCCCATTGTCAATGGGGGAGGCCGACGGGGAGAGGGTCCTTTTCCCTCCGCTCTGATTGAGGAAAATGCCTGCGTGAGGAAAACTGGCTGGCGTATTCACCAATGACCAGAAGGGGGAGATGTGTCTGAACCCGAGTTGACCCCGCCAGCCCCGAGGCCGCCGCTGGCCTCACCGACGAAGCCGCCCGAGTAGCGCCAACTGAATATCAGCGACGGCATGGCTGGTGCTGACCCCTGCCATGAAAGGAAGTGCTCCGGATCTGCGGCCGGGGCGCCGCCAGCCAGGTTGATTCGATTTCGCAAAGATGACCAGTCTGAATGCTTTTGCCGATGCCTTCGATCCGCCAAAGAGGCTACAGTCAAACTGACGATTCTACAGGTAGATTTCACTCTGCTTCCAGAGTGCGATGGAGGCGGAAGAAACAATGGCGGGGGCAAATTTGAACTGGGGAGCGCCAAGGAAATGGAAAAGCTCTGGATTGGCCCCAGTTCGAGAGACCTTATGAGGGAGCGGCGAACTGCAATGGCGGTACATCGATAGTATCGCGTCTGATCGACGTTGCCTCCAATTGGAAAGGCGCTGGCGCATCGTCGGCCCAGGACGCTCAGGGAGCTAGGAGATCTGCGCCCACCATCTGGTTTAATTGGCACTTTTCCGCAACGGTGTAGCGCAAGACGGCGTCGGTGAAGTGAAAAAGCTGGTTGCAGGCCGCGACCATCGCTGAATCGAATGATCTTGTTATTGACGATGCGGGTACAGCTCCATGATCCTAATCCTATTTCAGCCGTAGACGCCGATACTATCAACGCCATAATGGCAGAACGCAATGCTAAAATCGAGAGTGCTGGCTAGCAAAAGTCTAAGAGGCCTGTAATAAAGCCGTGGAGGTAGATGAGGTCTACGTTAGGGTTCTGGGCGACGTGTCGCAGGGTAAAGACGCCAATCCTGAGGATTCGATGACTCGACACCGGGGTTTGCTGAACTTGCCGAGAGAAGGTGCGAGTACGGAAGAGGTGGCTGCCTCGGTGGATTCGTGTGAGTGATCGAGAGCGTGGAGAGATAAGGGAGAAAGCTAAAGAGGATATTAAGGCTGGTCGTCCACTAAGTATGAAGCCCTTGGAAACATGGACGGCATTGATGAGCGTACCATGGTGAAATCAACTGAAAGAGTCGACTCAGACATCAGGTCTCTTGAAGATAGGATAAGCAGGGCGTGGGAAGGGTGCTTGCAGATTCCTGACGCAGAAAGGGCCCAGAGTGAGACGGCTGATCTTAGAAATCACGTTTAAGCGAGTTGGAAAAGATTAGAGATGCAGTGCAACGCAAGACTGACGTCAGCATTTACCTTTATGAGCGGCGACAGGAGAAGACGGTCATGAAGCTTTACGCATGCGGCATTGGCTGCAGGCACATCGACGATGCCGACAACGTGACGACTATGTTCCTGGGATGACCGCAACTGTTGAAGGGAGTGGAGGTTTGGTTGGTCGATGAGAGTCCTCAAGAATCAGCCGAATCTGAGCGGAAGCTGCCGCCATTGCTTGGATAGGCTGGCGATGCGCCTCCGCCGTGGACCGCGATCTGTCTACGGGTACGCACGATGCCGAACTGGGCGGAAAGGTCTTGCAAAGCACCTGGAAGGAATCGAGGACTCGTACTGCTTCCGGAAAGCCGGTACACCAGTCCGTTCTCGGTCATTCCTATGGTTCAACAACTTCATCCTGTGGTGTTGCGCAAGTGAGGTCGGTGTTGTTGATGATTATGCTGTACTTGGTTCCCAGGAGTCAAAGGTACCGCAGAGACGATGCATGTTCCCGAGGGGAACAGTTATGCCATGGTCCACGACTCGTTTGATATTCGTGAAGGCGCGGGAGATATAATTAATGTCGTTAACGATGTTAGTCCACCCGGGACAGTTCTGGTGCCCTGGTATTGATCCGGTTGCCTCGGGATCTGGCTTTCGCGTCCTGGATCCGGGGGTTCAAACGCTTGACCTCTTTTTGGGGCTGCAAGCTCACTTGGATGAGGGAGTGAGTCTGCGAGAACCTTGCCAAAGTCGTGGCGGGCACTGCGGGATGAGATTCTGCGGCCCTGGGAGCTTTTTGGCCCTGGTCAAAGCGCAAGTCCGAGGGCCGGTGGCGACCGATCTCCGCCGGTTTGCGTCATGAGGTACGAGCGCTGGAGCTTGGCTGTCAGAGTTCGAGCCATCGAGACTCAGCTATCGGAGTCCGAGCGTTGTGACGGAACCCCAAACGCAAAGGAGGGAGTAGCATGTTCGAAGTCGGACGGCCCTTTTGGCGACGGTTTTGAAGCCGTTTGGCGAGCGGGAGGACGTCGATTCCGCCCGGCGGGTTGGCGGACGCGCTGGCCCGCGCACGAGAGCGCATCGACGACCTGCTCGGGCCGCGCCAATGGACCTGGATCGATTCCCCGGCCGAGAAAGCAGGGCCGTGCCATGTCGGCGATGACCGCGGCGGAATCGACTTTTTCCCGCCAAGGAATGACGATGGGTGTTCCGCGCAGCGTATTCGGCGAGCTCGTCGACGTCGTGCGCGAAGAGGTCGGCCCGCTCGGCTTCACGGAAACCGTCGACATCTCCGTCGACGAAACCGGCGAGGCCAACCTGTTCAACGTCGACGACGGAGGCTACGTCGGAATCGTCCTATCCGGCGGACCTCGCGCCTTCTCCATGCGCTACACCACCGGATGCCGCCCGTTTCCCAAGGACCGCCCGTTTCTCAAGGACGCCTCCGCTGCGAACGTTGGCCGCGCCGAAGCCAAGGCATCCGGTGCGCGGAAGAACTGGGGCCGATGCGGACGGGCGTCGATTCCCTCAATCTCGGGGCGCCGGGGAGGTGCGGATCGGCGGATTGGGAACGCCGAGTCGTTCGGAGCGAGCGCCGGGGAGCCGAAGGCTGGACGGCACAGCGAGGCTGCCGGGGAGCTCGGGAGCGCTGGCCGACGTCGGCAGGGGCGTCATCGCGCTAGCCTTTCGAACGGCGGCGACCCAGCTGCGCGGGACGGCGGCGATTCGGCCCAAAGGGTCACGCGCGGCGGTCGCCAAATGACGCACACCCGAGTGGAGCCGAGCGGCTAAGTCGAGCCACTGGCTCAAGCGATTCCGCACACCAAGACGAACCGCCGCAAAAGCTGGAGAATTCAAGGCGAGGTTGCCTCGCCGGACGGGAAACCCATGTCGACCGCTCCTCGATGCGACTGAACCGGAAACGGGATGCGGGGGACGGTTGGACCTCGCGCTGGTCGAGGATGACGACTGACGCGGTTGGCCGGGGTCTTCCCTGTAGCCTGGCCAACCGCGTCAGAAGTCAACTGCTCATCAGAATAGGTGGCTGTCAGCGCGAAACTCGTGTGGCCGCCTTGCGTAAAAGCCTGGAGTGGCCTTTGCGTAGCCTGAGTGGCCTGCACAAAGCTTGAGTGGCTCCGCATGAGGGAGGCGACCCGATTTGAAGCTGCAAGGCTTTTGCCCTCGGGCGGCTTTCCGCCTGTGAGACCGTCCGCCCATCGGATACCGTCCGCTCGTCGGAAACCTTCCGCTGCGGAAGCGCCGTCCCGCTTGGCGAGACGATTCGGTGGCGTCGGCCGATCTGTACCGGCCGACGCTAAAGCGGCGGAGGACGCCGTCGGCAGGGTCACTGCCACGTCGCCGTCGTCGGGTCGACGCCGTTTGCCCTCGCATTCTCGTCGATGATCGACTTCAGCCAGTCGGTGAGGCCGGGCTCGATCTTGTCGTAGTACTGGCGGAACTCGTCGTCCATGACGTACCCGCGCGATGAGCACGTGCTTGGAATGCGTCACGTCAAACCATGTGCCGAGCGAAGCGCGGTGATATCAGCGAGCCTCATTCGCCTGATCCGAGCCGGGCTCGACGCCGTCGCGCTTTGGCTTCCGCCAGAGACTGTTCGAGGGCTTTGGGTGTCTCTGCCGACTCTGAACCAGTCCTCTGGCGTCATCTTCGCCTTGACGGCCTCGGACTGGCGCCATTCCGGGTGTCGCCCCACCTGGCCTGAGCCTCTGCCACGCAGGATCCCAGCCGTCAGCTGTTCCGCCTTCTGGGCGGGGTCGAGATCTCGTTCCCATCTTCATCGTCTCCATACGTGGTCTACTGCGGAGACTTTCTGCCGCAGATGGGGATGCGTTCGAGGAGCAGTTCTGCGTTGCCCGGCCAGGTGCGCGAGCTCGTCCAGGCCCGGATCGTCGAGCAGCTCGGCGATCTCGCGCCAGGGCCATGCCGGTTTCCCGACAGACACACGCGCTGGATGCGCTCCACGTCCTCCCGGTGTACAGCCTGTAGCCGGACCACGAACGCCAGCTCGGCGCCACCAGGCCGATTTCGTCCCAGTGGTGAGCGTGCGAACGCGACGCCTACAAGGTCGGCGACCTGGCCCACGGTCACGCCTCTGCATGTCTCTCCCATGGCTCTAGCTTTCCAAACCTCACGTCGCGTGAGGGTCAAACGCGGCGCGAAAACGGCGAAAGGGGGCGTGTCTCGGCTGGGTTGCGGCGGCTGCGGGAAGCGCGCGCTCCCGCAGATGGCGGAGCATGACCGCGAGAAGCCGGAAGCTGCGATGACTGCGACCTGGCGGGTGCGGCCGCGAGGCCGAAAGCGACGCCCAGAAGCACGCGCCGGAGACCCGCGCCGCCGGTACCTCCGGAGCATCGCGTCGGTGAAGGTGTTGAACAGGACAGGGAGGGCTCGCCCATAATCGCCGCGCCAGGTGGATACGGTCACGCCTATGTCGCAACCCGGCGGTGAGGGCTGCGGTGAGCTTGAGCATTGCGGCGTTGACTATCAAAAAGAACAGGCCCAACGTGAGAATGTACAGCGGTATCGACAAGAACACCAGAATCAGGGCGGACCAGGCACTGACGACGCTGAGGACCGCCCCGCGCCAAAAAGTAGAGGGCGATGTCCCTGATTGTTGCCTCAGCCGTGCTGGCTGATGCCCGGCACAAAAGCACACAGCCAGCAGGCCGAGGGCGTTGATGCTGCGCGAACTAGGTATCTCATGCCGCAACTCTAAGGCCGAGCGCCGAATTTGCCTGGGTCGTCGGTTTGATTGCGCCTCGCCGACCCCGTCGAAGGGCAATTCGCATTGCACCTGTCGAAAGGCGCCTGCGTTGCCTCGTCGAAGGGGCGCTGCGTCGCCGTCGTCGAAAAGGCGCCTGCGTCGCCTTGTCGAAGGGCCGCTCGCATTCCCTGTTGAGTAACCGCTCGCATTGCCGCCCGCGCGGGCACACTAGATGCATGAGCAGCTGCAGTGGTTCCGCCCAGAGTCCTCGATCTTCCCGCCCACGTGCCCGGCAAGAAGGGCGGGAACCAGACGTCGTCAAACTCGTCCAACGAGAACCCCTTCCCTGCGCTGCTCGCCGTCCAGGCTGCAGGTTTCAGCGCCGTCGGCGACCCCAACAGGTATCCGGACATGTTCGCCACCGGGCTGATCCACGACATTTCGTGGTTTCATGCGCGGGTCGACGACGGCGTCGTCGTCGGCAACGGATCGACTGCGCCCATCGAGAAGATCTTCAGGCGGTCGTGACGCCGGGCGGCGAGGTCTGCTTCCTGGCGCTCCTTCGAGGCGTATCCGATCGCCGTCCAGGCTGCCGGGGAGCGGCCGTCAGTGCCGCTCAACGCCGACGGATCGCACAATCTGCCGGGCCTGCTCTCCGCCGTCACCGAACGCACCCGCGCGCTTTGCTGTGCAGCCCCAACAACCCGACCGGCGTCGCCCTCAAACGCACCGACCTGGCGGGGTTTCCTCGCAAAGGTCTCACCGCGTGCGCCCGTGCTGCTCGATCGAGGGCGTGCATCGACTTCGTCGACATGGGACGACGCCGTCCGCCCGACGAGAAGCTGCGCGAGCACCCAAAACCTCATCGTGCTGCGGACCTTCCAAAGCCTACGGGCTACGAATCCGCGTCGGCTACGGACTGGGGCACCCGGAGATGGTCGCCGGGCTGAGGGCGATCGGCACGCCTTTCGGCGTCAACGCCCTCGCCCAGATCGCCGCGGAGTGCCGCCTTGCACTCCCAAGAGGAGGTGCGGGCAGATGCGGCGTGATCATTCAGGAGCGCAGGAACTCGTAGCGGCGCTCGCCGCGCACGGCATCGCCGTCCCGGCATCCCAGGCGAACTTTCGTCTGGCTCGCCGGATTCGGCGAAGCCTCGAAAACGCGTGCCTCGAGGAAGGCGTGACCGTGCGCTGCTTTCGCGAGGAAGGCGTGCGAGTCAGCGTGGGCGAGACCGAGGGCTCGCTGCGCCTGCTCAGGGCCGTCGCGTCGATTCTCTGAACGGCAGGCAGGAGGCCTGCCGGAACGAGCTGGACGAGTGCTTGCAGAGGCGGTGGAACGGAGCGCTTGTAGAGGCGGCGGAACGAGTGCTCCCAGAGGCGGTGGATCGGGCGCTCGGAAAACGGCTGCTGCTAAAGCGTCGGTCAAACGCTTGGAAAGCGGCGGCCGTGGAAAGCGACTGGCGTCAATCGCCTGAAACCCGAAGCGCTTAAAAGACGGTGGCCACGAAGGCCAGCGAGGTGAGGATTTCGCCCAGGCCGATGGCTTTGACGCCCAGTGGTCTGCCCGCGCGTCCGAGGAGCGGCACGACGACGGCGCGGATCGCGATGGCGAGCCGTACGGCTGCGTGAATCCAGCCGAGCTCCCCGCGCCATGCGAGAACGAACGCAGCCGCCGCCTGCGCGCGTGCCACAGGACGGATGCGGCGAGGTAGACGTCTCGAGCCGCGCTCGCGGATGTTCGTTTTGACATAGAAAAGCGTTCCGCGAAGTACCCGAGAAGAGGGCGGTCAGCAGCCAGGCTCGGGGCGAGGCGGCGAACCCGGTGCCGTCGCCCGCAATGTCGAACATCACAGGACTCATGAGACAGGCGGCGACGATGGTGTCGAGGCCTGAAATCAGCGAACGCTCGTCGCGTTTCCACGCCTCCCACGCCGCGACGGCCACCAGCGGCGTAAAAGACGAGCGCCCACCGCCACAAATAGGGCGCGCTGACGGCGTAGCTGCCCAAAGCCGCGACGATCAGCCCGTAGAGCCGCACCGGCGGAAAGTAGCGTTTTGCATCTGGATTTGAGCCACACCGTGCGCTGTAGCGAAGTATCCGACGAACCAGAGCGCGAAGACCACGATCTCGACAGGCTGAAAGCCGCCTCCACGACGCCGACCAAAGGGGGATCGTCACCATCGCCCACGCGCCATGGTATTGCGGAATCCACAGCCTCGCGTTGCGCCGCTTCTTTCGTTTCTTGCGCGAAGTTCCAGGCGAGGCTTTGCCGACGGTCGTGAAAGCTCAGGTCAAAAGTCTCACCGTCCGGGACCCGAAGGAGGTGGGCAAACCTAATCGTCCGGGTTCTGCGGGGGCAGCCGTCCCAGCCCGGAGGAGCGTGCTGAGGGCCGGAAAGCCGGTCGGAAAACCGGGCACGGGAGGGGAAAGCTGGCACGGCTCGGAAAGCCGGTCGGAAAACCGGTCAAAAAGCCAGGTACGGGCCGGAAAGCCGGGCGGAAAAACGCTCAGAAAAGCTTGAGCTGCGGCTCGCTTGAGCTGGAAACTCGCCGGAGAGCTCTGCTGGTGCAGGTGATCCCTGCCCTGGGAGACAGAACACCAGATTCCGTTGTGGGAGACGGCTGAGCCGTAGGCGACCTGGATGGAGGAGTTGAGCGCCGAATGCAGTCGGCAGTCGCCGCCTTCGCCTGGCTCAGATGGTAGGTGGCCGTTTTGTTCTCACAGCCGTCGGGAGACGGATAGTCGTAGATGTAAATTGAGCAGGAGACGCCTCGTCGTCGTCGTCGAACTACAGCGGATGCTGTGTTTCCCGGTGAACTCGGTTACGTCTTTGGCGCCGCTGAGGCGGGCTCGCAAGATGCCACCACGAGTGGTCTGAGGCTGAGGTCGGAGACTTCAGACGTCTTCTTCATCTGCTTCGTCAGGGTCGACCGTGTACTCGGCGCCCGCAGTTTTTCGACAGCGCGGACATCGCGGACGTGGCGAGCTTTCGCCCTTGCTGAGCTTGTCCTCCTTTTTCGCCGCTGATGAAGACGGTCAGGCTCTTGGCGTCGTCCCTTTGACCGTGCACGAGCTCTTTCCTTGAGCTGCGAGACGGCCTCGCGGGCCTCCTCCAGCGAGCCGTTGGCGTTGAGCGGTCTTCTTTGTGGTCGACGGCGCTTCTGCGGTCGTCGACGTCGCCCCGGATCCTTGTCGGGATCGGCGGCGTCGCGCCCGTCGCGTATGACCCTGATGTAAAAGACGGCCAGTGCGAGAAGCAACACCTGCCGCGAAAACGAGGAAGTAGAGGGGGCGGCGGGACTCGGGGGCTGCTCCGCCATTGCGGAGAGCCTTGATCGCCACGGATTGTCAGGCGCAGAGCCCATTTGCCTGATCACCGTCCTTTCAGATCGCCTGCCCAGCTTTCTTCAGCGCAACCTACCGGGCACCCTTCGCTAGTTCTCGACCATCAGAGGCGCAGCCTGTTTTGGACGCCGGTTCTCACGGGGAGGTTAAATCTGAAAGAATCTTCCGGGGCGAACTCGGCCTGGGGCCTTCTGCGCATCGCCCTGACCCCGCCGGAGGTTGCCGCTATTAGGGTGTGCAGGCGTCCGGTCAGAGGTGCAGACGCCCGGCTGACGAGTTTGGAGGCATGGCAATGAAAGAAATGGCGTCTGGCGACATCAGCGTCGCAGATCTGGCGCGCAGCGCCGATTTGCTTTGAGAGGATCCACGGGACCTTCAGGGGCCGCGTCGTGCAGGACGCGCTGTATACGGCCCTCGTCACGTCCTTGCTCGCAGGCACGTGCTGCTCGAGTCCGTACCGGCGGCCAAGACGACGGCCGCCACGACGATCGCCTCCGCGATGTCAGGGGACCTCTCGAATCCAATCGCACGCCGGACCTATGCCCAACGACATCGTCGGCACGCAAATGTACTCGTGATGAGACCGGCACCTTCACGACCCAGCTCGGTCCGGTGCACGCCAACGTCGTCCTTCTCGACGAAAATCAATCGGTCCTCGGCAAAAACGCAGTCTGCGATGCTCGAAGCGATGCAAGAGGGTCAAACGTCTACTCGGAGGGGCCGCTTACGAACCCGCGTCCCTTCACCGTCATGGCCACCCAGAACCCAATCGAAGAGGAGGGCACGTACGTTCTTCCTGGAAGCCCAAATGGACAGGTTCTCAGCGAAAGAGGTTTTGACCTACCCGAAGCCTCCGAAGAGGTCGAGATTCTGACGAGGACGGCAGACGGGCACGTTCAACCGAAGAAGGAGCGAGAACTGGTCACCACGGGAAGACGTTCTGTCTCTTCAGAACACGGTCCAGCGGGTCTGGCTGTCGACGACGCCGTCAAGAAATACATCGTCGCGATCGTCAACACCACCCGCGGCGGCGGACCCAGGCCGATCCAGGGGCTTATGGAGAACATCCGGTGGAGCCACGCGCGGCGGCTTTCGCTCATGCAGGTGGGCCAGGCCCTGGCGCTTCCAGGCGGGGCGCAACTACGTCATTCCCGACGACGTCAAACAGCTGCGGCACGCCGTGCTGCGCCACCGCCTGGTTCGGACGTTCGACGCGCTGGCCAACGACGTCACGCCGGAGGCGCTCATCGACATGGTCTTCAACGCAGTGCCGACGCCATGACGCGCACGACAGCAGGCCAGAGAATGGCTCTATGACGCGCCCGCCTCGTCGCCCCGCAGGCCGTGGGCGGGCGGCCGGGCCTCTTCGAGGGCTCGTACACCTCGATCCTCACGGGCAAGGGAAACGACTTCGAGGATCTCACCGACTACCAGCCGGGGGACGAGGTCCGGGACATCGACTGGAAGGTGTCCGCCCGCGCCGGAAAGCCCATCATCCGCCGGTTTGAGCGCGACACCGACGTCTTCCACCCAGCTGCTCGCGGACACGAGCCTGGAAATGCGGGCGCTGGCGCCCGTCGGGCGAGGCGAAATCGGCGATCGCCCTGGCGACGGCGGAGGACTCGCCTATCTCGCCTCGTACCGCGGCGATAGGGTGGGCCCCTCGTCTACGGCAACTCGGCGGGGGCGATGCGCCTCCGGCCCGCCACGGTTTGAGCTCATCTCGATTTCGTGCTCGATCGCACCGAGCACGCCTCGAGCAGGCGCAGGCGGAGACCAACGTCACCGCCGTCGTCGATTACCTTCGAAGACGACGCGGGAGCGCTCGCCCGTCATTCTCGTCACCGACCAGTTCTGCCGACTCGCGGCGGAATTCACCCTTCGCCGGATCCGCGAACGCCACGAACTCATGGTTGTTCGCATCGAGGACATGCCCCTGACGCCGAGGGCGTCGCCGCGATGGCAGACATAGAGGAGAACCTCTCCTCCCGAGTATGTGCGCGAGGACGTCGAACTGCAGCGCGAGGTCCAGGCGGAGCGCGCGATGCGCGAGTGCGCGTCCGAGCTGCCGGCCTGCCACGGCGTGCTCAATGTCGTTGGCTTCTGTCTGCCGACATCCCTGCCCGTCGTCGTCGGCCTGCCGAAGAGGCAACATCATGCAAAGTAACGAGTTTTTCCGGCCCGGGACGGGCGCCGGGGCTGTCACATTGGCCGCCGGCCTCGCCGTGTCTCGCAGCGATCTTGTGGTTTGTGGGCTGGCATTACGCCTACGCCAGCGGCGCGGACTCGCAGATCGAGCTCGCCCCGGTCGTTCAAAGCACAGCGCGAACGTTGGATTTTCCACGCTCCAATCGATTCGGACGGAGGACTTGCGCGAGCTCCATCAGCTCTTTCGCGAACCATGCGTGAGATTCGGGCGAAAGGGCGGGGCGGGATCTGAGCACGTGGACCGTCTCAGACCTCAGGGCGAGCGGAAAGTTCACTTTCGGTGTGCGGGCCCTCGAGTCGGGAGCAGCCCGCTGGCCCTCGTGAGCGCAGGCGGACGCCGAAGAGTCCGTCCGGCGCGCAGTCGAGGAGGTTTCATCGTGGTAGTGCCCTCGGGCCACTCTCTGATCTGCCTTTGCGTCTGCGGCCATAGGGCTTGCCGCCTGGTTCCTCGGCGGACCGGCGCGCCCGGAGCGTCTCCTGGCGTTGCGCACACCGCTTCCTGCGCCGGGGCGCGAGGTATCGCAGCCGCATGGCGAGACTCCGGCTGGCGGCGGCGGTTTCGGTCGCCGCCATGGGGGGCGGCTGCTGCTCTCGGCGGTCACGCGCGGCCGTCCGAGTTGAGGGCCCACTCCTCCAAATTGCTCGCGACTCTATCTCTGCCTCGACGTCTCGGGGTCCGTCGAGGCGTCTGACGCGCAAGTTCTCAAGACGTTCGTGGAGATGGTCGATCAGTTCCACGGCGAACGGGTCGCCCTCGTCGTGTGGAACCGGTCCTCGACGGTCGTGTTCCCCCGTCCGACGATTACGCGATGGTTAAGGAAGAGCTGGGCTCGCGTCAGGAAGGTCTCCCAAGGAGGCCGAGACGTCGACGACCTGTACACGAGGACTTCCTGCGGAGACCGGTGCCGCGGGCGCCTCGCTCATCGGCGACGGCCTGGCTCAGCTGCACGCAGAGCTTTGACTACGGAGACAAGGACCGTTCCCGCACGATTCTCTTCGCCACGGACAATCGGCTTGAAGGCAGTCCGGCCTTCGCTGAAAGAGGCTGCGAGCATAGCCCACAAGCGCAAGATACGCGTTCTGGGCTGTCATCCAGCGGATACACCGCAGGGCCGAAACGAGTTCCGTTCCGACGATCTGGCGGGATAGGCGGGAAGGTGCATGACGCCCAGAGCGCCCGCCGGCGAGCAACTCGTCGAGGGAAGTCCAAGCTCAAGACAAGAAGGAGCTGGCTGGGACCGCGCAGGCCAGCGTCGTCATACGCCGGGCCGCTGGCCCTGCGCTTTGCGGGAGTCGCCGTCGTTCTGATCACCGGTTTGGAGGTACCGGCCAGATGACGTGGATATGGGCCCGTCTGGCTCGTCGCCCCTTTCTCATCCTCGGGCTGGGCGCGTGCTTCTTTTTGCTGGAACCGCGAGAAGTTATCGCACAAGGGCGCTTGAAGGACTGGTCGAGGCGTAGGGCTCGCGGTTTGTGACGGTCGCTCCATCGGCGCCGCGCCGAGCGTGGCGCTTCCCCAGGAAAAGACGGTCCGAGGGGCGAATCGTCTTTTCGTCGTCGATACAACCGGCTCGATGAACGCGGAGGACTACGACGGCAAGAAGCCCTCGCCTGAAGGCGTGAGGCGGACATTCGCCAACAGTCTCTCGGATCCCGAACGCCAGGTACTCGATCGTCCTGTTCAACTCCGGGGCCACCCAGAGCTTCCGATCACCACCGAGCGCCGCCGCCGTCGAATCTTGGGTCCAAACGGTCAAACCCGAGCAGTCGAGCATTCGAACCGGGTCCTGCGTACCGCCCGGTCGAGGTTCTCAGCGCGAGCTCGCGCCCGCAGCAGCCACCCCCGGTCCGTGCAGCTCGTCATGTATTCTAGCGACGGCGAGCGCGCGAGCGCAAAGGACAGGAGAAAACTATGACCAGGTTCGACCATCGACGGCGGGAGGCGTTCTCAGATATGGAACGGGCCGGCGCCTGATGAAAGAGACCGGATTCTCCGGGCCGGGCGTATATTCAGGACCCCAAAACCCGGCAAACGGCCATTTCAAAGATTGACGAGAAGGCGCTCAAAACGGCGGCGGGCCAGCTGAAGGTCAATTATGCATCGCACGGCGCCGGGCCAGACGATCGACTGCCCAATGTAGTCCAAATGGAGCAGCGCACCAGCGACGGCCGCGAGGAGCGCAGCCCTGTGTTGTGGCTCGCCGGCATCGCGCTTGCGACGCTTGTGGCTTGGGAGATCGCCGCACGATGCCGCGCATCCGATTGAGAGTGGGGCGAAAGTGAGCGAGAACGGGACGGCTGTGTAGCGGCGGGCCCGGCCGTTAGGCGGGGCCGAGCGTGGCGAGAGCCCGCCGATTGCGGGCGGCGACGGGCTGGCGACGGACGACGTTACCTGATGCTGGGCGGCGGCGTCAACCTGACGTGAAGGCGAGATCGCGCCACAACCCCGCGCAGGATGAGAGCGTGGAAATGGGCGGCGGCGCGGTCGTCATTCTGCTGACGCTGTGGTGCGCGGCGATGTTCCTCGCTCCCGCGCTGGGGCCCGCATGGCCGGCGACCTGACCCTGAGGGCGTACTGGCGGACGCTACCGTTTGGCGATGAACATCACGCCGAGCTTTCTGCAGGGCTGGAGGCGCGTTTCAATCTCGGCACCGCCTTGGCCAGGGCAAAGGCACTCAGCCATCGGCAGCCTCGATCGCTTTGGACAGGGGTTCCGAAGTCCAAGAGGACCGGCAACCAAATCGCCGAGGCGGACGGACCCGAATGCAAAGTCAGGCGAAACTCTCCTCGCCTCACGAAAAACGCGGAGATCAGTCCATGCGCCGCCGCAGAACGCTGCCAAAAGGACTACGCGAAAGCCTCCTCGACGATGGCCCTGCTCGAAAAACAACGATTAAGAACAAGCAGTCCAAGGACCGCCAGGACAAGAAGGCGAATCCTCCTCGCCGAGCCCCACTCAGAATCCGAGTCAGGTCCCGGGCCAGAATCCCAGCCAGAATCCGAGTCAGAGCCCCGGCCAGAATCTGAGCTCGAATCCAAGCCAGGATCCGCCAAAGCCCGAGTCAGAGCCCGCCAGAATCCGAGCCAGAGCCCGTCGCAGTCGCAGAGTCCGAACAGCCCGGGCCAGGATCCCAACCAGAACCACTTCTGGGGGCGCCCAGCCCTGCCGCTGCCGAACGATCCGAAGACGGACGAAAAGCGAGAAGAACTCAGAGAGAAACCGCGAAGGCGACGAGGATGCCCGCAAAGGAACGGCGGAGGCTGCAAAGTCGATTGCGAAAAGGCTGCAGGGGCCGCTGCGCGTCACGGCCGTCCGAGTGAGCGCATGAGCCGGGCAAGCGGCGAAAAGAATCTGCAGATCGCCCCGAGCCGGGGACCGATTTCAGGTCGCTTTCCCCGAGCCACCGAGCGCGCGTGGCTCGGGCCGAGGCGCGGCTCGCCCTTCGCATGACCGCCGTCCACAGCCGCATTCGGCGTTCGCCGGGCAAGGGCCAGTCGCCGTCGGCCCGCGACGACGCCGACGTCGGCCGCGACAGACACCTCGATCCCGAGCTCCTCGCGCACCACGGTGCAGGGCGCTGGGGTCCTCTCCGGGTTCGACTTTGCCGCCGGAAATCCCACAGGCCGGCGAGCTCTTGCGGATGACATGAGCGTTGAGCGGCCAAAACGCGAGCCCCTGAGGAGAGCGCGCGAAGATCGCCGCGGCGACGATGAGTGCTGACATCCGTTCACGATGTCAGAGGAGAGGGCGCTGCGACGACGCCGCGCCGCCGAGCCTTGGCGAGGCCCGATGCCGAGGCTGTCGGGGATGCATGCGGTTGAGGACCGGCGGAAGCCTCCCGCGGAACAACTGCGGCGGTGTCGCGTGAAACACTGGAGTGCAGCAGTGAGCACTGGGACTTCGCCAGATCGACTGGGTGGCACAGCATGCGTGCCTGTGGACGTGGACGGCGAGGAGCGGTTCTTCCGGTGGTTGAAGGAAAATTACGGGGAAATTACAGGATGGACCTCGACCGAAACGAACCGGGTGACCGTTGAGTCTTCCGCGGGCTCCTGTGATGCGGCGCCATAGTCGCGTCGGTCGTGTCGCCGACCACGCCGATGTGGGGGCTGGTGCTGGTTCAATCAGGAGACGGCCGCCCATCCGATCGCCCTCGCCATGAAGGAATACGAGAAACAGGGTTTGACGAATTGCGGCGGAAGAGGGTCGGTACCGGTCCGAGGCCGGCCCGTTCGGCGTCGTCTCCAAAGCTGGCGGAAGACGTGGCCTGCTGCGTGAGCGACATCTTCGCCTGACTACCGGTTTTACATGCCCTCGATGAATGTGTTCAGAAATCGGTGACGATCGCGATATGGGGCATTCCCGCGAGGCGCTGTCGGTGGACTTCGAGCGATGGCCAGGGTGCGTCAGGCATGCTGCGGAACCGTCGCAGACCCGGCGTGGTCTCTGACGGCTCTTCGCGCGCTCTCATGGGCGCCCAGCCTGTGGAGGTGAGTCCCCGACTGGTGGCGTTTGACCAGCGACGACGAAGCGGTGGAGTTCGCAGTCAGCGCAATCGCTCCGGCTCCATTTGCGATGTCGCGATGCGCAGGCTCTCCCGCCGGGTAGCCAAGAACCCGGAGATCGACCGGCGGTTTTCCCTGGTGACGGCGCGCGCCGTCTGTCCCGTCAGCCGATGCCGGCGGCCCTTCCATTTTCTGACCTTGGCGCGAAACGTTGAGCGACGGTGTTGATGTGGAATCCACTTCCACACCGGCCACACGGACGGCGTGGAGGATCGCCCACGCCCGCCGCCGCTCTCGAACAGGTCGCTTTCGAAAGCGAGGCCGCCCAGTCGCATACGGCGTCGACTCGCTCGCCGAATGCGGCGGTCAGCTCTTCGGTGAAGCTTCACCATGCGGCGTAAAAGCCCCTCGCAGAGCCCTCGAGCCGATTCCATCGGAATCCCTGGCGCGGAGTGACGACGTCGAGGCCCGCCTGCTCGTCGCGTTCCCATCCCAACAGCAGATCCATCCACCCGAGCTGGTAGGCGATCATCTGGCGCGGCGATCGATCCGCGCTTTCCGGGACATCGTCCCAAGAGCTTTCGGGAATGCTCTCGAACTCCGCGGCGAACAGTTTGCCGCTTTGCGAATCTCGGCGTGAGCTGGCGGAAGACGCGTACGGCTGCACGAACGCTCGCTCGTCGGGTGGATGGAACCGGCAGACGCCGTGCAGCGGATGGAGCCGGGCGTGCTCAGGGCTCGCACGGCTGCCGGCCGCAACCCGCCTCGAATCCGGGGCGGTCAAATGCAGAAAATGGAGCGGGCGACGGAGTCGAACTCAGCCTCTGAAGCTTGGGAAGCTTCCATTCTCACTGATGAACCAGCCCGCATGACGCGAATGAGATTGTACGATGGACGGGAGGCCGCGCCACCCGAGGCTCGCTTCGCGGCGGCGCCCATACCGAACTGGAAACCTCGCGGAGCGGCGAAGCTTGGCGCGCCGGGCTCTTTAGACACTTTGAACCGTGCTTCTTCCGACCGTGACATTCGCTCCTGCGTCGATTCCGGCCGAGTCCGCCTGGAACCGGACCCGTCAGATGATCCAGCTGTCGAGCGTTTGACGTCCACCTCGACCGCTCTTCAGGCTCTTCAACAACCACAAGTATCCGTCATCGATCCGGCGGCCGACCAGCCGGAGCTCACACGCCTCGTCGACGTCTCCGCCGAGGGGTCCTCATTCGCACCCGCGAATCGTCTCGGTTCACTGGCGAGAAGGTGACGCCTGCCGACGACGTCGCCGCACGCCCGAAGGCAAGTCGAGCCTGCGGCTGGGGCCGCTTCACGCACTCGACCGCCGGATTCATCGATCCGCTTTCAGCCACGTGACCCTCGAGCTGTCGAACACGGCGACGCTGCTGATCGTCCTTACCCGGGCATGAAAAGTGGGGCAGCGTTTTCCCAGCTGTCCTCGGCGGCCGAGAAGCCCCACGGCTCAGCCAGCGTGATCGAGGTACCAGGGTCAGCGCGGGCCCGCTTCGCGCCTCATCTCAACTTTCCACAGGATCGACGTCGGCGAGGCGCCTGTCGAATCGACCGAGTCGCGCGGCGTTCCCATTCACGCGACAACTATGACCAGCGACAAGAAGGAGTCCCTATGGACATCGGCTGGAAGTCGTTAGTGCGGGCGCGGGCATCGTTTCCGGAATCATTGCGAATACGACGTCGTGTGTGGAAAGTCGGTCTCCCGGGCGTGCGCGCCCCGAAGAGGACGACTTCCGAGCTCCCTCGCACGGCCCTGGTCTTTTCGGTGGTCTCGGCCGCCGTGGCGGCTCGTCAACGAGCCTGTCAGCGCGCCGGGCTGCGCGCTGCGTACGGGCCGCGACGCGGTCGACAGGGCGGCGCGGAAGGTTTGAAGAAAGGTCGACCTGCGATACCTCCGCCGGAGTGCCTCGGCTTTGAAGCGGCTTGGCCTGTAGCGCCGCGACGTCGTCTCGCCGGCTGCAAAGCGCGGCGCTGTTGAAGCCGCCCGCTTCGAGTGGCGCCTCGAAGCCTCAGCGCCAGCCCCTGAGGTCGAAGCAAGTCCATGGATCAAGCTCGCCAGTATCTGGATGGCTTTTTGATCGTCCAGGCGCGCCTTGTAGCATTGATTGCGCGACAGGGAGCGCCAGGGCGCTAGAGTGCGACAGACCTCGAACCCGATCCGTTAGCACCGGCGAAGGAAGTCGAGCTCTCGCCGAAGACGGCGGCCTCCTGAAATGGAGGGAAGCAGTCGACACGCAACAGACTTCGTTCCGTCGCTCGCCTCGTCGCGCGCTCGCGATGGCAGGATGCTCGCGAATCGACCGATTCGAAAGGCGGCGGGGACCTAAACAGTCACCGTGTTCACGCACGACTCGTTCAACCCTGCAAGCGAACTCGTCACAGGAGTTCGAGTCGAAAACGGATACAAGTCGTCACCACGCCTGCGGCGACGCCGGCGTCGCCAATCAGCTGGTTCTGACGAAGAACGCCGAAGCACGACGCCGTATACGGATCGACAGCTCATACGGCAGCGATTCCCGCCGGCGAAGGGGCTGTCTGTCGACTACGCCTCGCTGGCTCTGCCGCAGTCGGCCAAGGAGCATGAGATCATGGGGATCAGCGGCTGACGCCCGTCGACCGCGGCGACGTGTGCATCAACGTGGACCACAAATGGTTCAAAGAGAAAGGCGTCAAAGAGCCGACGGGCGTGGACGATCTCGCGAGCCCGAGTACGCAAGCCCTCTCGATCATCGATCCGAACGTCGACGACCGGCTTCGGCTCACCTTGCGGGCGTGAGAACGGCGAAGGGCGAGGATGCGAAGGTATCTGAGCCGGATGGCGGCGGCGGCGTCCACGTCGCATCCGACTGGACGAACGCCTACAACGTCGATTTTTCTGGCTGGAGAGGGCAAAGGCAACCATCCGCCTGTTCTGTCCTACGCCTCGTCGCCGGCGTTCGCGAAGGACACCCGGCGTGATCGAGTCGACGTGCGTGCGGTAGATCGAGTACGCCGGAGGGCTGGCGAACCGACAACGAGAAGGGCGCGAAGGCCTCGTCGATTTTCATGGGTTTCGAAGAAGGTTCAAAAGCGCGATTCCGACGTCGATGGCCATGTATCCGGTGGATTCTGCGCGCAGCTGCTCGCCGAATGGGCCGCCAGCCAAGCTGGCGGAGCGCCCGATCGTGCCTGATCCAGACAAGGTGGCGGCAAACCGCGACAAATGGCTCGAAGACTGGGCGGCGGTCGCGAAATGACGGATCGTAGAAGGACGCGCTATTCTGAGGGCGAGAGCCGTTGCGGTCCCGGACCCGGGGCGCGAGGACGCGCGCCCGCCCGGCCATTGCCACAGTGGCCTGCAGGTTCCAATGGCGCTCGGCGGTCTTTCGCGTGGCCGGTAGCGCGATGCTCGAGGCGTCGCGCCTCGCGCTCGAAACGCTCGGTTCGCGCGCACGTGGATCTCGCTGCGGACGACGCTGCGATGGCCGTTGCCGAACGCTCGGCCCGTGGATCCCGAACTCGGGGCCTACGCCCTGCGTGCGCGCTTCCCGGGCAGCGAGCCCCGCGCGCTGTGGCGAGCGTGCCTTCGTCCTTCCAACTGTCGTCGTCGGCGGCTTTCCCGCTCCCTGCTCGGCGGCGACGGCGCGCATCCTTCCTGGAGCCTGACGGGACCCAAACGGCCGGTCGCCGCGATGGCGTTCTTCAATCTTTCCGCGGTCGTCGCGAACGGTCGGCACGATGGGCGGCCTCGATCCGCGCTCGGCGGACGCCGCGCGGATGTCAGGCGCCGGGCCCGTCCGAGTCTTCCGCACGGTGACGCTGTTAGCAGCCACGCCCGCGATCGCGCGGCGAGCCTCGTCTTCCTTTTTCTGCCCACCGCCTACGGATAGTGATGACTTTCGGGCGGGTCCACTTGGAGTCGGAGATATGGGCGCGCACCAACCGGCTCAACTTCGACGTCGCCGCCGGGCCTCTCGCCCGTGCACTCGTCATCGTGGCGTCGCCTCATCGTCTCTTCTGCGCTTCCGCTCTGCGGCTCCTGCGCATGGCGCGCCGCAAGAGAAGGCTGCGTTTGGCGGACGCGCCTGCCGTCGCGCTCACGGCCGTCGCTCACCCTGGCGCTGATTCTCGCCCCATGGCCTCGCCTTTCACCGCCCGTTCGCTCGTTCACGCGATGCCTGAGCCTTGAGAACTACCGGCAGCTGGCGACGTCCGGCCTGGGCTTCACCGGCGGCGTGACCGTGATCGAGGCCCTTGGCAAACTCTGTCGCGCGCTCGCCGCATACGCGACGCTCTGTCGCCTCGGGCCGTCGGCGTCCCGTTGGCTCGCGCCCGCGGCCCGCCAGAACCAGGCGGGCGCGCATCGGCCAGTCCTCGCGGAGGCTGCCATGGCGCTGCTGGGGTCTCGCCCGTGACGGTCGGCTCTGCTTTTCTATTGCGCCGAGGCCCGCTGCTGGAGCTGGGGAGCGAGGCCGCGCCTTTCGCTCAGGCGATTGTGGCCGTGCTGATGGCCCCTGCGCGCCCTCCTCCCGGTGCTGCGTGCGATCGATCCGCGCCTGCGCTGAAGCCGCTGCGATGCTCGGCGCAGGCCCCGCGCGCATTCTGCGGACCGTCGATTTCGCCGCCGGGAGCGACCGACACTGCCGCAGGCTTCGCCTCTTGCGGATCAGCCTGCGTGAATTCGGCGCCTCGAGCTTCCTGGTCAGCGGCGAAAACGACACCCTTCCTGTTCCTCATCTCGCGTCTGCTCAATCAGGCCGGGCGCCGGCAACTACGGAATGGCGCCTGCGGCAGTGCGGATTCGGGGCTTCGACAGCGCTCGTCATGTTCCTCTGCGAGCTGCTGCAGGGCCCTGATGCGCGTATGTCCGCAGGAAAAGGCCGCAGAGGCCGCGTCGGCAGAGAAGAGATCAGCAACAAGAATCGAGGAATCGAAAGGCAATGGCAAGAATCGAGGAGCGAAGGAGCGAGGCCAGTGCGCCGCTTCTGCAGGTCGCCGATTTCGCGTGGTCTATCCCGACGGGCGCACGTCGCCTCGACGGCGTCGACCGACCGTGGCCGAGGGCGAGATCGTTGCCTGCTCGGTGCGTCGGGCCCGGAAAATCCAGTCTTTTGCGCGGAATCGCGGGCTGGAGTCCGCTCGCGGCGAGGTGCGCATCCGAGGGGTCGACGTCTCGCGGCTGCCTCCCGCACAGGAGAGACTGCGGAATGGTCTTCCAGACGGCTGTCTTCCCGCATAGGAACGTGGCCAGGAAACGTCGCCTACGGAATCGAGAGAGCGGGCGCGGCTCGGCTGGTTGAGGTCGCGGGCGCGGCCTGCCAATCGAGGGCCTGCGCGCGGTCCGGGACTCGCAGGCGCGCCAGACGCCGAGCGTGCTGCTGAGCCCCTCGAACTGGTTGGGCTTCCCGGATACGAAAAGCGCGAGGTCACAACGCTTCGGGAGTGCCAGCGCAGCGGGTCGCTCTGGCGAGGTCTCTGCGCATCGCCCGCGCTCATGCTTTCTGACGAGCCCTCGCCCTGACCGCGACCTTCGCGAGGCGCTCGCTGGAGCTGCGGAGGATTCTGACCGGAACCGGGGCTTCGACGGGGCGCATACTCTGACGGGGCGGGCGTTTCGGCTGAGACGGACTCCTTTGATAGGACGGGCGCCTCTGGCCGGGCGGGCGATCTGACGGGAGTCGGCGCCTTGTACGTGACGCACGACCGCGAGGAGGCCAGGGCGGGTCGCTCGACCGCGTCGTCGTCATGAAAGACGGGCGCTTCAGCCTGAAATGACCGCGCCTGCGCCGGAAATGACCGCGCCTGTGCGGGCGGCGTGGCGGACGCAAGAAATGGCGCCCGAAGCAGAGGCGGCAGAAGAGGCGGAGCCTGACTCGCGCAGGGCGGTGCCGAAAGATGAGTCTGCCCGTTCATCTGCACGTGCTCTGCAATCGATGCAAAAATATGGGTCAGTATCGTCCTAGCGGCACAGAATTGACGGTATGCGCATCGCCGAGATTGCCCCCGCCGAGGTGGGTGCCGGCTGCCGCGCGCAGTCGAGCACATGGCTCGCGCGCGCGGCGAGCGGCGCCTGCGCGAAGCATCTCGCTGAGTACAAAACGAGGAGCGGCCATGTTTCGCGTCGGGTGCCCCACGATTCCTCGCATTTTCACCCGGAGACGAAGGAATGGATGGCTGAGCCCGGCGACGAGCCGAGGTTGCAGGCCTCGCGCATAACCGGCGACCCAGCCCCGTGGGCGCGCAAAACTTTTGCGGGCGTGCGACGACAGGCCGTGGCGATGAAGCGTATTTCCGAGCGCGCCTCGCTGGCTTCGCGTGAGATATCGGAGAGGCTTGCTGCGCCCATCTCCGACGTCCACCTGACCAGCACGTACGACGACATCCACGTCCGATCGATGACGGCGTCGAGCTCGATCATCGTTCCTGGAGCGAACTATGTGTTTCGGCGGACCGCCATCTTGCGCTGGCGTCCGGCTCGTGCCCGATGCGCGGCCGTGGGACGTTTTGATGAAAGCGAGGGAGCGGGCCTCCGATCGGCGTGGCGACCCTGGCACGCCCCTCATGGCGATCTGCGCTCGATTCGACGACGATAGGCGGAACATGGTGGAAACGACGCAAGGACGCCTGCATCTGGGACCTTCATGTTTACGAGGGGTACTGAGGCACGCCACTGAAGGCCGCACTGCTCGCGATGGCCGAAGGGCTCCAAACGCGAGGGAGTCCATCAATGTCACGGCTGTAGCCCCCGAACACCGGGCGCACCGACATCTACGAACGTCGGCTTTTCGAGTGACGAGCGGCACGTCGCTGCAGCTGTTGACTTCGGGCCGGCCTGTCGAGCTGTGACCCGCGGCCTGGCCTTGGCGGTGAAGGCACTACCGTCGCTCGCCGCCGCGCCCTGAGCGCCGGGGTTGAACTCGGCTTGATTTCACGCTGAGCGCAACGACGTGACGGCGCCGCCCGGCCTGTGGGGAAGGGTCCACGCCAAGCGAGCTGATCTTTGCATCGGCGTCCAGCATACTCCTGCGATTGTCGGCCGGCGGGTCGGCAACCTGTTCACGCGGACCGACCAGCCTGGCTCGAAAGAGAGGACCTGCATGAACCCTTTAGGTGCTCAGCGAACGAGCTTCGCCTTGGCCTTTCACGCACGCGGCGGCCTTTCGCCTCTTTGAGTCCCGATTGTTCTGCTCATTGTTTTGCATCGGCGTCTTTTTGGTGGAGGAACCATTGCAGCGACGTCAGGAAGAAATGGGCGGCCTTCACGGATTGCGATTCGTCAAACCGACAAGGCCCGGGCAAAGCAGACCTATGGCGTTTACGCTTCCGGGCATGAGGCGACACCGCCGCGACGTGATCGTCGTTCCCGCGGCGGCCGGCAGTGCGCCTTCTACTACGAGGTCACGTGGGTTGACGGCACGGCGACAACGACGTTGAAACGAAGAGATGCCCTTCCTGCGCTAATCCTTGCCCGGGGCTCTTCCGCGCATGCACATCAAACCCGAGGCGTGTTCGGCCTAGCGAACAACGACGCCAACACCGAGTGGCAGGCGTTCAACAAGGAGTCCGACGTCAACTCGGAGGACGAGCGCACGGCGCTCATGCCTGGCTGACTGGGCCGATGGGAGTTCCCGCTGGTCGGATGCGGGGGCTGCACATCGAGTTTCGGAAATGAGGCCTCATCGTCCTCGGCAACTACAAACCGAGAACCCGTCGCATACGCTGGCTTCGCGAACGAATGGCTTTAGCTGGTCCTGAGGTTCTTCTTCGCGGCGCCGACCCGTTGACGTCATCGGATCATGGTCGGGTCAGTTTCGCGATCCCGGTAATCAGACATTCAATCCATTTGGGAGAAACGGTCAATCCGGCGATGCGTCTGTGGACAGCCAGTTATTCGGTCACTTAGTTGGAGTGGTGAGCGGAGACAGCTGACCAGGCAAACGGTCGGCGGTTAGAGAATGATGAGTTTCAATATGTTTGCGAAGCATTGCCGCGAGCGACGCCGCCAGCAATGCATCGGCGTGGGTCCAGTTCTTTCGATCGTCAAAATCCTGGTGGGAGCCGCTGTCGTCGTAATTCATGCTCGTAGGAGGATGGCTTCTGTACCCGGCAGCGGATGCGACTGTCAGTGTGGCTGAATCCCCAGGGATTCCTGCCACATCAAAGAGGATGTAACCTGGAAAGCCACCCGCCGCGTGTCTTCAGGCTTGCCGAGGAGGTACGCTGCCCGCGACGTCGTCGACATCCCTCGATGCGCCGGAACCGCGCCTCTATTACGAAGCTCACATGCGCTGAGCACGCACGGTCATGAACAAGGAAGGAAAGCGCACGTTCATGTGACTCTCTGTCGGGACGTTGCCGCGCATGCGTAATCAAACCGGAGGATGTTCGGTTTCGCGAACGACGACATCAACACCGGATGGCAGGCGTTCAACAGCATGACAGTCGAGTCCGAGGATGAGCAGGCTGCCCATGCCCTGTTGACCGGGCCGATGGGGAGTTTCGATGGATCATAAGAGAGAAAAATGCATATGGAGATCGTGGGCGCGCTCCGCCTCTCCAGGTACAAATCGGAGGATTCCGTCGTATACGCAAGGCTCTGGCGGACGAATGGTTCGCGAGGTCCCCGAGTTCCTTTTCGGGCGGGGGTAGAGCGCGCAGGCGGTTTCGCCGCCCCGACGCCCGGCAGTGAAGCTGCGGCAGGCCCGGCTGCGGAGCTGAAAGTAGACCCGCTCAGTTTCTACGCGTCTTCTGTGTTCTGATACGATGAATCGTCCCTAGGTTCTCAGCGCTCCACACGAACAGGCGGACCAGGCGGACGCAGAACGATGGTCTGGTTAGGACGTCTATGGGCGCGCAGGAGCTTGCGTGAGCGGTTGCTTACTATTCTCATGGTGTTTATGGCAGCGGCCCTTCGCTGCTTTTGGTGACTGCGGCTGTCTGGTCTTCTGATCGTTGCTTTTCGTCACTTTTTAGTTTGAGTCAGCGCGAAAGCGGGCCTCCGTCGGCGATGGGCGGAAGGCCGCGTGATTGGCCTTTCACCGGTCCGACGAGTCGCTCGGCGAAAGCCACGGGCCGGGCCCATTTTATAGGAGGCAGCGATGTTGCCCGCGACGTCGTCGCCATTCCCTGCCGTTCGGCGGCGCTCTACCATGAACTCGCTCCCTGACCGGCCGTGAATGCGGGATCGTCGGAGTTCAGGCATTCTGCTCTTGCGGTATCCGCTGCCCGGCTCATTGCCGCCATGTCATCAGCTGGCGCATGACGCACGAGCTCGCTTCCGGCGCCGGAGCGAGGCCGATCCTTCAGGATCAAGACGGAGTGGCGGGCTTCAACGAGGAGTTCGACGTCAAGTCCGTCGTACGAGGAGGCGGCCCGTCATTGCTGACGCCGGCCAGCGCAGGAGTTCCTCGAGGCCCGTATGCGCGAGACCCACATGGAGATCGTCGGCGACGTCGCCTATCTCATGCACTCGAAATACAGCTCCGTGAATTCTCCCGGCTATGCGGCCCTCGCGGCGAGTGGACGGCGCGGGTCCCGTCCTCTCTTCAGCAAACACGGTGCGCTGAGGCCGGGCGAGAATCGGGCCAGGGTAGAGCGAAGAAAGCAACGTTTGGAATCGATATCGTGCGTCGGCTTTCATTTTTAGTTGGCGTCGCCACATGGATATGCAGAAGCTGAGGACAAGCGAAAGCGAGACGCCCGCCAGGGAGTGGGCGCAGTCCTGCGGCCTGCGCTATCAGATCCGACGAGCGCCTGGCCGCGACCACAAGCCGTAGTCTTCCCTGGCTCTTTCCCTACGTCAAGCGCTACGTCGCTCGCGACGTCGTTGCCCTTCGCACACCCTTCGGCGAGGCGCTCTCACTACGAACTCACGTCGCTCGCGAGCGTGGCGAGAACTCTTCTGTATACGTACTCAAACGCCATTTTCGTTATCCGTTGCCCGGTGCGTTGCCGCATCCGGATCGAGAAGGCAGAGGTATGAACGTGATCTTCCCGTTCGAAGAACTAGTTTACAGCGGCGGAAGAGGCTGAGAGTTCGCGATTGCGACGGAGTGGGCAGCGTTCAACGAGGAGTTCGAAGTCAAGTCGTCGGAACGGCCAGGGCGGCTCGCGCGCTGCTGACGCCGTCTATGCAGGAGTTCCTCGCGGATTATATGAGGAAAGGCCATAGGAGATCGTCGGCGACGTCGCCTATCTGCCTTCGAGGCGTACAACGTGAATGATTCCTCGGGTGCGCCGAGCTTTGTGCGCGAGTGGACGGCGCGAGGTCCTGCCTTCCTTTTCGGCGGCGCCTGGACGTATTGATCTCGCCGGCACAGCGGCGGCGAGGGAGTTTCCACGTTCAGATGTCTGGTTATGCCCTGTCTATTTCCTTTCGTCTCGCATTGTCTGAGGGAAAGACGGGCGCGCAGCAGACGGGCGCGCAGCAGGTTGAGACGAGAAGGCCGACGTTTGCAATCAGCCCCATGCGACTTCGGATTGCTTTGTTGCATCATTCCCAGTGAGGTAGTCTCGAATCGGGTTCGAAACGAACCGCGAAAATATTAGCGTTTGTGCGCGAATGGACTTGCTTTGTCTGTGGGCGCGCTTATTTTCCAGAGACAGGCGGTAGGTAGATGTATTGTGACTCCGCATCCAAACGTGAAATGAGTGAGACCATGCCCATTGTGATCATGCGTGATCGTCGGGCCATATTCGTCGGGATCCTCGGATTGCATATGAACGGCGACGCGACGAGCGGCGGCAATGGATGGAACCGCGGGATTGATTTACGAATCGACAGGGATCTGGGCTGGCAGACGGGTCACTGTTCAGGATCGGCGGGCGACGGCTCGCGATGTTCTGCGTATCCCGACGCGTGCGGGCGAGGCGCTTTACTACGAGCGCGTGGACGGAGAGCCGCGACGACCATCGACGGAAGCGTGCGCCATTCCTGCGCCATCCGCTTCCCGGGCCGCTTCCTCTCATGCGCATCAAGCCTGAGGGCGTCTTCGGTTTGACCAACAACGACCTCACCACCGAATGGCAGGAATTCAACAGAGAGTTTGACGTCAAAACGGACGACGAACGCGTGGGCCAGGCCGTTTTGACCAAGCCCGCGAGAGTCTTTATGGATCGTCTGCGCGGCGAGCGCTTGGTATTCGACGACGACGGCGTCTTTGATTGATCGGTACGACGTCGAAGACGTGGATCGGTGCGTCAAACTCATGGAGGAACTGACGGCTCTCATTCCAGCGGCCGCCTACGAATGAGGCCCGACGCGCTGGCAGAAGACTTGTTCTCTCGGCAGCGCAGGCGAATGCCCGGCGGCGTGAGCGAGAGCCTGACAGCGCAAGCTGAGCTCGCCGCCTCGACGTCGGATGCCTCGCGCTAGGCGGCGCGGCCTTATCGGTGGCGCAGGTAAGGGTTGTAGCGAGGAGGTGACGCGGCAGGAGCATTCGGTGGCGATGCTGACGCCCGAAGTAAGCTTGCGCTTTGCGCGCGGATCGAGCAGTCGTGCACACCACCTGTCTCTGAGCGTCCAGGATCGACGGTGTTGACGTAGATCTTCGTGCCGCCTTCGAAGCCCGCCAGTGTGGAGACCCGCCACTTGAGCAGGATGTGCCAGGGCACGCCACGTCGGTGTCGATGGAGCGCAGTACCATTCCTCGTTTGTGAGAGTTCCCCGCCCGTTGCGGCGTGATCGCGTGAACCAGATCGGACATGTGGCGCACCTCGTCGGGAGCGTGCTCCAAGGCTGGATCGCCGAAGACTGACGCCCACTGGAGCGTGGGGTGGCGATGGCCGAAGCCGACGATCGCGACGGCGCCGTCGTTCTCAGCGATGACGAGGTTGTGCTTGGCGGGCGTAATCGACTCGACCCGTTGCAGGGGTTAAAGGGCGCGCACGCGTTCGATCTCCACGGTCTGATTGACCGATCGCTCGTCGATGGAGACGAGCTGCGGTGAAGATGGTCGAAGGATGCGCCTGCGGGGCTTGAGCCAGTTCTGAAAGACCTGCACGTACCGAAAACAGCAGCGGTTCTGCTGGTAAAGACTCGTGCATGGCGTCGATCGTGAGCGTCCATAGTGGGAATGCTCCGGGTGAGCGACAGCCCAGGCCAGCTGGGACTTGTCGGTGGCGCCGTCGATGGTGGCGCCGTCCGAGAATGAGATCGTGCCTCCGAAGAAAAGCGGCGCACGGCATGGCGTCCTCGTTCATTCCCGGACCTCGGAGAACTGCTTGATACGGGCGCGCCCGGCCGGGTCCGCCAGTGTAGCGCTCCATGCGTCGCGGCCGGTCCGGCATCTGATAGTCGTAATTCTTCTCAGCGTAGGGAGACGATCTCGAAAAGGTTGGGGACCCTGCGGAACTCCCAGGGCGTCCGCCGCTGTCGACCGGCATCCCTCTGACGATCTCCCGCTGGAAAGCGATGCGCGATTCTCCGGCGGGGGTTTCGAGGACGCGGGACTCAAGCAGGAAGGTGTATCCGCCGAAGTCGGTATCGGCCCGGAGTCGAGCGGAGGAGGCAGCGGCCGGTTTTCGCGTCCGGCACCGTCCAGATGACCGTGCCGGTGAATGGGTTGCGCGTGCTTGAGGGTTCCGTCTGCCATCCGGGTGAGGGATGTCTCGCCATTTAGCGCCTCTGCTAGGTCTGGCGGCACCGATGATGCCGGCGTTGTTTCGAGAGCGGCGAGAAACTTGACGAGGGGCAGCGCGGAATTCCTTCGCGGTCAGACTTTTCGAAGGAAGCGCGCGCGGGAACTCCGCGAGGTCCCGAGTTCGCTGACGCCGCCCCGCGAGGACGAAGACGTCGCGTCGATCGCTGCGCTGAGGGTGGCCATTCCGATTCCGATCCGTTCGGCTGCCTCGGCGAAACACTCCAGCGCCGCCGGGTCGTCTGCCTGCGCCGCGAGTGACGTCAGCCCCGTGATCTCGCGGTCGCCCGCCAGTTTGCTATGCGTGCGCCGTATACGGGCGAATCTGCGGCCAACTGGCGCGCTATGCGAACCAGCGCTTGCGCCGGAGGCTCTGCGCCCAACATCCCAGAACGCCGCAGCCGCACCGCTGGCCTCCTGATTGACCACGATGTGCGATTTCTCCCGCGAATCCTCCGGACCCGCGCAGAGGCGCCGTCGACGATTATCCCGCCGCCGATCCCCGTCCCCACAGCGACGACCACGGCCGACGAGTGCTCGCTTGCCGCGCCGTACTTGAACTCTCCCATGTTGCTGCGTTCGCGTTTCGCTCGACGACGACGCAGGCGCCCGGTGGCCTGCGAGACCTTCTCGGCCAGCGGCTCGTTGCGCCACGCCAGATCTAGCAAAACCACGGTTGTGCGCTCGCGGTTGACAAACCGGCGGCTCCGATGTTTGCGGGTTTCGACGTCGCACGACCCCGCCAATTCCTTCACGCACTCGCCGAGTGTCGCCATCAGATTTCGAGCTCGACGCAGGCGTCGGCTTCCACGAGGCGCGCATCTCTCCATTGTCGTCAACGGCTCGCGGCACCGCCGCCGACGTCCACGCCGATGTTCACACGCATGGCTTCATAGCCTCATCTAGCCTCGAAAACGCCGCGATACGGTTGAAATTCAAACGACTTCCCCAGGTCGATTCCTCGTCTTAGCCGACGGCTGCTCGAGCTGATGGCTGCCTCGGCTCGCCGGCTGAATGCGGAACTTGGCCACGCGCCGGATCGGTATCCGAGGCCGCCGACGATCTGTCCATCCCGTGACGGGACCGATGTGCTGCGATGCGCCCGCTGCAATGTGAACGGCACTCGCTGTAGAGGAGTGCGTTTTCCTGCTCGTCTACAGATATCGGTTCGCCCCTCAGCCTTCATTGATTCTTTAAAATCATTAACTCCTGGAGTCAATGGGCATCATTGCCCATAGTGTCGGTTTCGTAAGCGGAGTACTTTCTTCAGCAATTCGGAGCCCGGCGAATCCTCGCGGTTCGGCGGGCAGCCACCGAGTTTATCGTGAAAGGGGCATCATGGTGGCGAAGGATTTTTCGTCGTTGGCGGCGGCGTTGGCGACGGCTGACGGGCAGGTGGCTCAGTTCAGGAGGACTTGACGCGGGCGCGCGCATGCGGGGCGCCGTGGAGCGTTTTGCGCGGGCACGGCAAGAGCGCTGGCGGCGAGGTGACGGCGACGTCAAACCGCCGGGGCATTGACGGCGATTCAGTTCGGCCGAGAGCCTCCGGCGTGTCATTGGACAGGTTGGCCGAGCTGGTCGTGGAGGCGTCGCGTCAGGCCCATCGGAACGCGGCGAATCGTTACGCGCGCTTGATGCATGACTCAGCTGATTCGGCCCACGGCTGCTGCGGCGTTGGCCGAGGCGGACCGCCTGCTCAATGCCGGTCGAGGTCTCAAAGCGAAAGCGCTCAGGGTCTCTACCCGACAGTCGGGTGTGTGGCATCCGGGCGCTCCGACGAGCCGACGGAAAGGCCTGCCGACGCCGAGCTCCGGGCGGCTGGCGTCAAGCGAATCGGGACACCGAGGCGTTTGGGCAACCGGGCGGCGGACTGGCCGGGCCTGACCGGACATGATCGAGCGCCGGCGGACGGGCCTTTCGCCTGCAGCGGAGAGGACGATGACAGGGCGGTCAGCCGTGAAGAATCTCACACGTCAACCCGCAGGCTGCGTGATCATTCGCGGCGGTGGACGACGTCGTCGGCGGGGTGTCTAGCGCCGCAAGGCCTCGCCAGCCACTCTGTCTTCCGACGCTGGGATCATGTGTCAGTTCTTCGTCCCTCCATTGACGATCGTGAAGATCGTGGCACGACGCGGCGATTGAGGCTGTGGGCGAGTCTCTGGAGGAGATCGGCGGCCCGGCTGCGGTGCAGCCGACGATTTCGAGTCTTCCGCACGACGCCGAGCAGGCCACGCCCATATACGCACTGTCGAGACGGGGCTGGCGTGAAGAGCCGCGTCGTTCGCCGAATGCAGGCGGTTGCCGGCTGACGCAAGCAGCAGCTCTTAGTGAGCAGGCAAGGCGATCATGGCTAGTATTATGCGAAGGCTGCTCGGGCGCGGACGCGTCGGCCGATACTGGCGGGGCTGGACTGATCGAGGACGAAGTACCCGACCCAGGCGTTGCAGGCGGTCCTGGCTCCGCGAGCTCTCTCGCCGGGTTGGGCGGAGCGCTTTGACATGGCCGACCTCTGCGCAGACCCTTTTCGGCAAGCTTGCTGTCGTGCTGGCGTGGAGTGATCGAGCATTCTCGCCTTTGCAGGACCGGCTCAACGATTCGACGGGCAAATCCCGGCGAGGTCCGCGCCTTTTCCCAGACCGTGGTCCTCGATCGGGGCAGCCTGAATGAGAACTCGGCCGTCCTTGTCTCGCCGTCCAACGAGGACATGACGCATGCCGTAGGCTGCGCGATCGCCGCCGCAGGTCTCATCAAACGGACATGTCCCGGCATATCGGCACGTCGGAGGCTTTGTCCGAGGGCATGGCGACGTCGTTCGTTGGGGGTCTCGGTGGCGGTGCAGGTCGTCCATGACCTCCGTGCGCGACCGCATTGGTAACACGGTCTCTTCCTGGCGAAGTACGCCGATCTGCGAACTCCTGTCTCGGCGCTCTGACGCCGTTCATCATCGCGGACGTCGCGAGCCAGGTTCTCCATTCGGCCACCGTGCTGCGCGGGCACATCGAGCGATCTGTTCCATTCGGCGCACGCTCGGCGGCTGGCCGACGGGGCGAAGAACGTGCTCACCAGAGTTCAAGAACGCTGGCCAACCACTTCGGGCGCAGGCGTGCGCCAGAGCCGCCGGGGCAGGCCGGGCACGCAGCCCCGCCGCCGCCAGCGCCCCCGGCCGAGGGCAAATCTTTCAACCGCCGCCGCCCAAGCCCGCTGGTTCCCGGCGGCAGCGTCGGGCTGCCGGGCCTCTTCACCATTAACGGAGGCAGGCGGCAGCGGCGACGCGTCGCAGTTATCATTTTGACAGGAAGAGGCACTTCTTGGGCGTGGAGACGGTTCACAGCGGCCGAAACGTCGCCCGCCGCCGCCCGGGAGGAAGCGCCGACGTCGCCGAGCGCAAACTCTATCGGGACACGAACAAGAGACTCTGTCGTCCGCTCAAGATCCCGTCTACCGGCGAATTTATCACTACCAGGCAGGCCACAGGGTCAGCTCGCCTGATCGATCCCGCCCGCCACCGGATCCTCAGCAGCGAGTACGACCCGGCGACCGTCTTCGACAGCACGCCGACGCCGCCCCGCGTCGAACAGATGCGTCAAAATCCATCATGAGCCCATCCAACCCGGCCGCGACTGGCAAAGTGCATGCGAACAACTCGATCCAGACGGAAAGGAGATTGCGAGCAGGTTGGAGATGAAGAGACGAACCTCAACCTCTCATTTGCACGAAGCACGTGAATCATCCGGACCTCTATCAGGAGTATGCGCGTTCAATCACCCGACTGACTTGCGAGACTCTGGGTCCCACACTATATGGAAGAAACCGGCTCCATCCATGGGCGGCCTGAAATGATGCTACACGTGTTGATGCAATAACTGCTGAAGGAGTCGAAAATCTATCCTGATCACTCCTTTTTCGAATGTAGGTCCTGGTTGGAACCTTTGAGTAAATATCTATGGTTTCTTCCGTATTCAGAGCTCCATTCACTATCATGAACACAGCCTCCTACAGTTAAAGGAAAGGACAAACTGTGACAGTTAACAAGTTCCCCGCTGTCGCACGAAATCGACACTCGTTACATGGGACACGTCGTGCAGATCATGGAAGACTGCGCGGACGAACGAGCCGACGGGTGGACGAGACTGGGGATGACCGTCAATCAATCCGCCGAAGACAGCGGCACGTGCCTTATCGCTGTGGTGTGGAAGGGATACGATAAATGGTTCCTGAACTTGCTCTTGGAGCGCTTGCAAAACCTTTTATGATTGGACAAGAATTAATTGCGGGTGGATTCCCCAATTGGACGACGATGTTCTTTTGGTGCTATTTCGCAGCCGATGGAAAACATCCGACTCTCTGGCTCCAGAGTATAGCTACCGACTATGGTAGTGGCAGATCACTCCCGGTGTTCCGAATTGGCCGAAGGTCGAGGCTGAACTTGACAAAACTAGCAGCTAGGGGCGAAGGGATAGAATCTCGAGCTTCAGCTACTCGGGTGCGGCAGGAGTTTTGCACGATCATTGGATTGCTTTCCAAAGCAGCCCAGAACTCATGTTCAGCAAGAAGTCCGCGCAGCTCTGCCAGCTGGACTGATGTGGAACTGATATGGAACCGCCGAATGAAGAATCGGCCTTGCTAACCCGCTCAGGAGGTTGATACCCATTACATGCTCCGCGAATCGTCGAGGTTCTAATTCGCAAGGCGAATGAGAACGCCAACAGTTGGACGCTCGCTACTCGCCAATATCGAGGAGCCGCACCCTTCTGATGGCACAACATGGTGGTCTGGAGAGGCGAGTCGTGGGACGACTGGCTGCCGGACCTCGAGATCGAGACGTGTCAGCCGTGCGATCGCCCGATGGAGAGAGGGGCGGGCAACATTGGCGAAAGCCGCTGTGGACGTCTATGTTCCTCGGGGTGACTGCTCAAGGCCACGCCGCTGGTCGCCGGGTTATGGTGAGGGCTTTCGGACAATGGAAGATCCACCGATCGTCCGAACAGGCCTGTGGTTGGAAGAGGCGTTGCGGGGCTTTGACCCTGTTGCGTACCTGCGTGTCAGCGCGTCAATGTCCGTTGACGGCACGGTTCCAGGAAACGGCTGAAGGCGCTGCCTGAAAGCCTGGCAAGGAAAACCGAGAAAACGAAGATGCTTAACGAAAGGCAAACAGATGCAAAGTCTGCCCCGTCTCACGAAATCGACGCTTGCACATGGGGCATCTTTAACCGTTCTTGAAGACATGGCCAATGATGTCAGCCGAAGGATGGAGCAGACTTGGTGCCATTATCAATCAACATAAGGATCTCCATGGTATTCGGGTTCATATTCCTTTGATTTGTAGTGGTCCAGTTATTTGACCAATGGTTTCCTGCGAGTGCGATTCAAGCATTTGTTGGTATTTTCAGGATTGGCAGAAAGATTTAACTGCCAATGGTCTTCTAAACTGGACGGCGATGTTTTTGGCGCTGTCCCGCAACCTGATGAGACATCCCACTCTGGCTCCCGAATTATGCCGAAAGATTGCGGCAGTGGAAGATCACTCGATGCTCCAAACTGGCCCGAGGGTTGAGGCCGAGCTCAACTTATGCTGGCGGGTCTCGAGGGACGAGACGTCAGCCGTGCAATCGCTACTGTAGCGAAAGCGGTCCGCGGTGACGCGTTTTCATAGTCAGCAGCCTCTGGAATCTGCATGGACTCTACACCGAGGAGGTTGGCAACACTCTCAAGCAGCCGCAGATGCGGTTGCTCCTCACTGGTCCAAAGCGGGAACCTGTCCAGTCGAAGTCGTTGATGCGGCCGACAAGGGCAAACTGAGGTGGTGTTCATGTGTACGCAGCTCATTCGAGACAGTCGAGTATTTGAAAATTGGATGCCAATTGAGCCCAGGATGACCTGGAACAATGTTCTATGCTGTGGCAACACGATTTCGACCTATTACGGCATCGAAAAGCTGGATGTCAACGATCATTGGTGTCGCAGACTCGCGACGGCAAAGACATTCTGTGCGGATTCCTGACTACACTGACACATACGGTCCTGGAAGATCGAAAGTTACAGCCTCCAAGGACTAGTTAAGATTGAAGCGAACTCGCGGAAGTTTAATTCATTATACTTTGTTTTGAGTGGGGTCCTACATGCCTTTTCGACCTCTCGAAAGCTTTCCAGACATTACTCTAAAATGAGGTTTAACAATCTGATTAGTAACATAATAACTGCAGAAGCTATTCGCTTCTGGTTCGACTCAAGAGATTGACACCCGCTATGCCGCATGTCTCCACAGATTATCGAAGATTGCGCGAAATGAGTCACGCTGACGCGGGTGGCTCAAACTCGGCTTTCTAGTCAACCAGATCCTCGATAAGCCTGGTGTAACAATGCATGCGAGCAGTATGTCTGGAATGGCCAGCGTAAGACGAGTGGTTCCTGGAGTTAGCTGTCAAAAAGGCGCTCGGTCGAAATCTTCGCGGATTGACAGGATAAGTTGAGTGCCAGTCGTACGTTTTAAATTGGACGGCGATGTTTCTCGCGCTGTTCCCGCTAGCTGAGTGATTTCATCCGCACTCTCTGGCTCAGTGTGCGCCGAAGGTGCCGCAAGTGGAAGATCACTCGATGTTTCCAAACTGGCCGAGGGTTGAGGCCGAGCTCAACTCAGACCGCGCGGCCAGTGCAGGCCGTCAGTCTCTGGATCCATCTCGCGAGGTTTCCGACAGCGGGTGGTAGACAGGCATGAACACAGACGCCTTCAGTTTCGTCCTCGAGCGCTGCGGAGGGAAGCAGCGGAGGCACTGACGCCAGCAGTGTCGCAAACAGCTGGCAAAAGCCCCGGCGATGCTATGAAAGGCCGGAAGAACTCGCGTAGGGGCCGCTAGGCTCTGCGGAGACGGCGGGACGGAACCCGCGAGGGGCTTTCGAACTACCTTCAGTAGGAAGGCGCACTCCGGCCGGACTATGCGTGTGACGTCACCAACACCATCAAGGATAGCGTGTTTGTTTCCGGCTCGATCCACCGGGCCTGTTGCCCATTGACCCATGGACCGGGAGCCTGCCCATGCAGCACACGCCGCCGGTGAGCGTGAGCCTCAGCCGCCGCGCCGGTGAAGGCGTGAGCCTGCGTGGCCGAATACGGCCTCGCGTACTGCGCTTTCGCGGTGGCGGCGTACCGAGGGCTGGATCGAGCGAGCGCCGTTTAGCGCGGGTGCTTTCACCCGCGGCGCAGCGATTTGACGGAGAGAGGAAGATCGGATTCCCTGAGGAGGCGCAGCCGCCCTGTCAGATCCCCGCGACCAAAGAGGCGAAAGCCCGAAAGGGGAAGGCCGGAAAGAGACGTCTGAACCTCAGCTCCGCCTGGGAGGAGGCGGAGAGCTGGCGGAACAAGTCCCATGAGCGTTCAGCTCCGAGCGACCTGGGAGGAAGGCCGCGACGAGCCGGCACGAGACGGCCCGCGAGCTGTTGGGCACCTTGAGGTCGGTCGATCTCGGTCGTCAGATCGAGTCGTGTGACGGCCCGCGAGCGTGGGTCGCACTCGATCGGCGGCCTCGCGCACGCGGAATGTAGCCGTCTTGGGCGCACGGCGCGAAAGCCCGCCCGCCGTTCCTTGCGCGAGCGGCGCGTTCACCCGCTCCGACGGAGAAGACCGTCTTTCGCTGCACGGTTCCAGCGTTCGCGTGCTGCCGCAGGAGGCAGGCGAACTGCTCCTTCCAGAACATGTGGCCGACGTCGGACTTCGGATCCGACGGCGACCACAGCAGCCTCGTTCCCGTTCCGTCACGTCGTAGACCCCGCCGAGAGTCCTGTGCGTGGGGTTCGCATTGCGCGCGTCGTTCGAGAAGTTACCCGTATCGTCATCGCGTGCGGACGCCATCGACCCGACCGACGCGCGGGAACCGGAGCCCTCGCTCGCCTTGCCTGCGCTGCTCGCCGGCGAAGGCTTCGTTCCGCTGGCTGTTCGAGCCGCCGTCCGAGGATCCCGACGACGCTGAAGCGCGGCCCGCCCCGGCGCTTTTCGGGAATCGACGCTGACGTCGCGGAATCGGCTTTCGATGAGGCTGAGCGGCCGTTTGATGCGGCGGTCGCTGCAACTGAGGCGTCGTCGTTGCTGGGGCGGAGTCCGACGCACGACGAGAGCAGGAGACAGAGGCAGGTCGCGTCAGGCGAGCCGAGTTCTTCATCGAAGCCCTTTCCGAAATGGGTGAGTCACTTCGTTTAAAGTGCTGGTGAGCTACTTATCATACACCGGCTGTCCCCGTCGGCGAGGGCATTGACCGCCGTGTTGACGTGATTTCTGCGGCTCGCTCTGCGTCTCCGCAGTCGTTGTCTTTAGCTCGATGGTTGCCTCCGGCGTAGCGTTCCTTTGTCAAACCTTTCTGCGCCGTATGCCTTTCGTCTTTTGCTCTCTATTTCGCCGGCCTCGTCCGATTTGCATGTCTCCGTCGGCTTCGAGGCCGTCGAACGTTCGTGCTAGAATCGACACTTAGGGAATCAAGCCCGAAAAAGCAGGAAAAGGAAAGGGAAAGCGATACCGAAAATGGAAGCGAAGCGAGACGAGGGTGAAATGTCGCGGCATCCAAAATGGTCAACGCCTTGGCAATCATTTTTCTGGGTGTGACGGGTGTCTACGTGCAGATGTATCCGTTCAAATGGTTCCAGTTCACTTATTACACGCTGATGTCGAACTCTTTGGTTGTGCTTTTTCTTTGGCCTGCATTTGGTTTTTGCTCGCCACTGGTCGCACGGGGTCCTCAGGTCGAAGGGGTACCTTCGCGTGAAGGCGGCGGTGACCACCACCTTTCTCATGACCTTTGACTTTCGAGTTCTGCTGTTGCCGAAGCTGACCCTTCGGAAGTGCTGGCCTACGACAATTTGACGGTCCACTTCATCGTTCGATCCTTGTGGCCGCAGACTGGCTGCTCTTCGACCCGCGTGGCTCTTACCGCCGGACCGAGCCCCTGCTGTGGACGGCCCTTCCCTCGCCTATCTCTTCGCGCTTGGTTCGGGAATCGTCTTCAACGTTCCGATTCCGAGAACGAAGACAGCCCGTTCCATAGTTTCTTCCTTAACGGACGCTCAGATCGGGTGGGGCACTGTAACCCTCTACTGCGTGGTGATGCTGGTCCTATTTGGCTTCTCGGCTACGCAATGTACTGGATCGAAACGCGGCAAAAAGCGGGCGTAGACAGACGCCGCCGTCAAGGCCGGTGTGGGGAGGCGGGAAAAGGCTCTTAAGGCAGCGCGATGTAGACGGTGCAGGATGTCTTCCGCTCTCGACCTCGCTCGGCTCGTAATCCACGGTGAATGCGCGCTGACTCGCCGGATGCGTGTCGTTCCACACCCGCTGCCAGGCGAGCTCGGTGGCGGCTGCGACGTCGCCGTCGTCGGTCTCCCCTCGGTGAGACGCGGAAGCGCCCTCCTTCGCCTCGGTTTCGAGCTGTTCGACGAAGTCTTCTTCACGCCCATGAGCGCTCGGGTCATAGTTGCCGATTCGTCGCTTTCGTAGTTGAGAGTAGCGGAGATGATCGTCCCATTCGGGGAGGTCCAGATTGAACTTGCCGTTCATGATGTCCGTCCACAGATTGCTCTCTGCGTCATGCCCTCCAGGGAGTTGTTGGTTCGAATGGTGACCGCTCGCAGTTGGTAGTTCATGCTCTCTCCTTGGTTGCGTGCTACGTCCCTTTTGTTCGCGGAAGGTAAGGATTCGAACCCTTTGGTGCGGGTCGTCGCACAGCGGTTTTCAAGACCGTCGCATTCGGCCGCTCTGTCAACCTTCCATTGTTTGATAGGCACGTTGATTCTAGCGCATACCTTCGAACGCGCACTGGGGACCGGGATTCTCCTCCCCATTGATGCGTCGGGCATGCGACGATAACGGACGCAGCGAGCGAATGTCACCCTTCGGTCGGTTCGTTTTCCTTCGCCTTCGCTCCTTCTTCGGTCCTTGACCGCGGCGAGCGATTCCAGTGTATGACGAGTATCGCCGCCATGCCCGGCAGGACGATGCCGGGTCGTTGAGCCCGAAAGCGAGCGCCATGCACATGCCCAATCGAGATGAGGGGCCCAAGCCGAGGCCTTCGAACGTTCGGCCTTCCAGCGGACGGAGAGACCAGCTCTCCTCTGCCCGGATCCTCGTCCGCCGCGCCCATTCCCGGAGGCGAAGCCAGACAAGCTCCGCCCACATATGGCACCACGCGACGGCGCGCCTCAGCTTCGACCTTTGCGTCGATGGCGTCCTCTGCCAAGTGCCCGTCTGCCTGTGCTCTGTGCCGCCTCCCTCGCGCGCTGCTCGGCCTCCGTCGGGCGCTGCTCTGCCTCCCTCGTGCGTTGCTCCGGCCCGTTCAGCCGATCGGTGGGCGTCGACGGTGCTGGTTTCGGCTTTGACGGACGCGCTTGCGCCGCTTCAGCGCGGTCGGCTGCGTACGAGGACGCCGCCTGCGTGAGAGTGAAACGCCGCCTTCGCGAGAAACTCCGCCTGCATATGAAAGGGCTCTGTCTGTGCGAGGAGAGCGCCCGCCGGCGTCGTCCGGGATTCTTGAGGACGCGCACAGGAGGTGAATGAGGCAGAGGAAGAAGAGGAGCAGCGCGGCCAGCACCACCCACCGGTGCGTCGAGGCCGAGAGAAGTCGAATGTTTGTGCTGAGCTTGCGTCGACGACGTCGAACATGTCTCCGTCGGCCACCGACTGGACGAATCGCCCAAGGTGGGTGCGGGACTCGGCCGGGCGCATCCAATCGGCGACGGCGATAGCGACGCGGCGCCCATCGTCACCGTTCCGACCACGCGAGCCGTCGCCGACAGCCGCAGCTCGGCGACCAGCAGGACGAGGAGGCCGAGCGCGGGGACGAAGGAAAGGACGCCGCCGAAATCGGCGCCCATGGAGGGCAGGGGCGTCGATCGCGCGCCGATCGCGAGGCCGATGAAGAGGACGGTGCCGCCGGCCGCGATTCCGCCCCATCTTCGCAGCCACACGCCCAGGAAGGCCAGGCCGATGAGCGCCCCGGATGCGAGAGGGCGTACGCTGCGTTGCCTATGCCGTAGAACCGGGCGGCGGTCAGAAGGTTGAATCCGACGGGGGTCGGCCGCCGAGCTCGGACCCGGTCGCGGCGTCGATCGCTCTGAGCGCCGCCGTCGAGCAGGAGACGACCGTCGGCGGCGCGAGCGAGATGCAGCCGCGCGAGAGGGACAGCGAGCGGCGACGGCGCCGCCCGACCCAGCTGCCCCCGAAGAGGGCGACGTACGGCCTAGAGCGGACCACCAGCCGAAAGTAGTTGGCGACGAGGCTCGCCAGCGAAAGCGCTGAGAGCGTCAGCCCCAGCCACTGCCACCAGTTTGGCGTAGGCGCGCCTTCGCCCCAGGGTGGAGGCGTGAAGCGCCGCGCGAGAAGAAGGGCGACAGAGGAAGTATCCGATGGCGGCCCAGGTCATGTACTGGACGAATTCGCCCCGGAAGGTGCGCATCTTGTTCGCGTGGAGGGATTGGTCGGCGAGCTCGTCCACGCGGTTCGTGTAGGGGCTGGGACTGTTCGCGTACGGCGGCGGTTCTTGCCACCGAGGATAGGATCCGGCGATTCCCGTGCGGTCCGCGCGGCACCATTCGAACAGCGTGGGCACGACGTCGAGCATCTGGATGAGCCCTTCGTGGCGAACCGAGTCGCTGCCGGCCAGCCTGACGGGGATGATCCGGCCCTTCGCAGAGACGTCAGCCACGACGAACAGCTGCGTAGTGGTGAGTGTGTCGATGTCCACGGCGGACATGATGACGACCCGCGTTCCGCCGGCACCCGTTCGAGGATCGACTCGACCCGCAGCGTATTGATGGCCGAAAAGGCCCGGCGGTCGGGCTGGAGGGTGGAGCCGTCCACGGTGTCGGGCGGCGTGGGGTTCTCGGGCCGATGCCGTCCGTCGGCGTCGGGTGGGCTGTTGGTCGTTCTCCAGCTCCTTGCGCTGTTCTTGGAAGAGCTGGCGCGCCGCGTCGCGTTCTTGGTCCGAGGCATAGCTTTCGGCGTCGGCGTCGACGATCGTAGGTCGTACCCAGCCGCACTCCTGGCCGTTTTCTTCGCCGAGCTCTTTGACGGTGAGCGGGTTCGGCGTGTGGTTGGCGGGAACGTCTCCCGAGCCGTTTGCCAGCACGTAGGCGCCGCCGTCGCCGATGCTGCGCGTGGTTACCCCGCTTTGTGGAGGACTCGGCGAGCGGCCGAGCTTAGCCTTCGGGTCGGTGGCCGCGAGCGCGCGTGTAGCGGTCCCAGTTGGGGAGGACGTCGCCGGCGGCCACGGGCGGCTGGGCGCACGTGGGGTGGTGATATCGCACGTTCGGAGATCTGGCGTCCGGCGGAGAACGCGAGCCATGTGTCGACAGGGGCAGGGGAAGCGCCGCGAGTGGCGAGCGGTACGAGTCGGCCATCGCGCCCGACGCTCCCGAGCTGGGACCAGGTTAGGGGGCCCTGGCGTGGTCGAGTTGATCCGCGCACGCCGCCGTTTACGACGACGACGGTGCGGCGCTTGCCGCGCTTCGCCGCGGCCTGTGCCGCGGAAGCCGGTGCGGCGCCGCGTGAACCCGCTGCGGCTCTATTGGCCGACGGCCCGCCGTTTACCGCTCCCGCGGGTGAGCGTCTCCGTCTGCTTTGCGCCAGCTGACGCGAGGATGCGCCAGCGGCGTTTACCCGTTTGCGGCTTGGGCAGAGCGGGGGCGGCGGCGAATGCGGTCAGCGCAAACAGGAGGAGAACCGCCCAGGCGCCGAAGCGCCGCGCATGCGCTGCCATAGAATTCCTTTCGCCGTCGGAACTATCCTATCGCCGAGCGGTCGGTCTGCGCGGCTCATTGCGAAGATAGGCGTGCGAGCCCCGGCGGCGCACCGGGAAAGGCGGCCGCTGGGCCTGCCGGCCGAAGCGGATGGCCGACCGCTGCGGAGGACCGACCAAAGCAGCCCGCAAAGCGCCGTTTGGCTGGCCGAAGCGAATGGCCGACCGAAGCGGCGTGCAAATCGCCGTTGGCCTGCCGCATGGTTGCAGCCGTCTTCTGGCCCTTCGCGCTGGCTGCCTGTCAACGACCCTTCGGCTTGATCGGGCTTGGTTCAACCGCGCTTGGTCCGATTGAGCCCAGCCCGATTGAGGCCGGCATGTTCGAGTCGGGTCCGTTCAAGTCAGGCCCGTTCGAGTCCGGTCCGTTCGAGCCTGGTCCGATTAAAGGCCCAGCTCGATTGAGCCGCTCCTCACTGCCTTTCTCTTCAGCTGCGCCTCGCGGGATTTCTCCGCGGCCAGGTCTGCCCGATCTGGTCCCGGCTGGATCGGGCGGCCGGCGTTGAATTCGGCGAGGGCGTGGGCCGCGACGGCCTTGAGGTCGCCGTCGGGCCCCGCGGCCGCGCGCAGCCCGTCCGCTGCGGGTAGAGGCGATCAGGTCGGGCACCGCGGCCCGGGTCCTCCGCGCAGCCGAGGAACTCGGCGGCGGGCTCGACCCACGCGAGCAGGTCGGGAAGGGTTTCGGCGAGCGGCGCGCATTCGCCGTCGGCGGACTCGACGAGCTCGGCGTGGGCCCCGTAGCGGGCCCTCCACTTGTTGGTTTCGAGGAGGTGGAAGGGCAGGAGAAGCGGGCGCCCGGCGTCGAGCTCGCGCGAAGCCGTCTCGACCAGGCGTGAACGAAGGCCCGCTAGTGGCGCGGATTTCCGCGAGGTTCGTGGCCGAGTCGCAGGCGCGCACCTCGATCGTGCCGGAAGCCGGGGGAGGGCCGGATGTCCCAGCGGATTTCGTTGTATTCGTGGATGGCGCCGACGCGTACGAGGTCGCCGGCGATCCTTTCAAGGTCGCCCCACGAGTTCAGGTGCATCGGCAGGCCGGCCGTCAGCTGCTGCGTGGATCATCGCCCGGTTGTCGGCGTACCCGGTGTCGACGCCGTCCCAGTAGGGGGAGGCCGCCGATATCCCCAGCAGATGGCCGACGGCGCTGAGGAAGTTGTGGATGGGAGCGACCTTCCGGCGGTCCTCGACGCCGACGTGCACGTGCGTGCCGAAGATCACCATCTGCCGCCCCAGTAGCGGGTGCGTTCCACAAAGCTCTTTGTAGCGCGCCGTCTCGGAGAGCCGGCTGGTCGCTGGGTGCGCGAAGGGTGGAGCCTCCGCCTGAAAGGTCGACGCCGAGCTCCTCCGCGTAGGGGCAACGCTGCGTCGATCGCCTCCTCCATGTCGGCCGCGCATTCGGCCACGTCTCACACGCTTGCGGGAGACGAACTCGAGCATATTCTGGTGCATCTCGCCTTTGACGAGGGCTGCATCCCTGGCGGCGGACCTCCGCCAGGATCCACTGCCGTTGTGGGGCCAGTTGCAACGTTTTTCGGATCGACGATCTGGACTTCCATTCGAGCCCGACCGTCGAGCGCTCGGGTCGCGAAAAGCAATGGACATGCGATCACCGCCTGTATCTGGCTATAGAACTGTATCTGGCACGAACTTCGTGATCAATCGGTTGGATTCGTCAACCTCGGCGGCGTCGCAGCGGGCGATGACCGCCGCTCTCTCTCATCCGCCGGGTGGTAGGTGTCGCCGTAGGTGTTGATGCGGATGCGCATCCCTTCGCGGGTGATCTCGGGATGGAACTGGGTCCCGTAGACGTTCGCGCCCCAGCGAGCCATTTGCACGCGACAATGGTCGCCCGTGGCGAGCTAACGACGCCGCCGCCCGGCACGTCGCCCACCGCCTCGGCGTGGCCCGTACCCGTAGAAGACCTGGGGCATATCGGCGGTCAGGGGTCGGCGGCGGCCTCGGCGTGAGGGTCATGCGCGGGGCCTGAAGGTCCTCGCCGTATCCCTCGACGAGCTCGCCGCCGAGCGCACGACGATCGCCTGAGGCCGAAGCAGATCCCCGAGGGTCAGGACGTCACTCTTCCACGAGACGTTGCCGAGCGCGGCGGATGCGGCGCTCCATGACCTGGTGTTCGCGGCTCTTGCGTTCTCGTCCTGCCCGAGACTCGAAGGGGAGCCTGTATGATCACCCCGGAATACCGTGAAAGATCAAGGGCTTGCGGGGTCGACAGCGTCTTCGTCGACGAGGGATATCGCCTCAATGCCGCTGTTCGGGTCGAGGCGACCCCAGTCGATGATGGTTTCAAGCTCGTCGTCGCGATGGCGCCGGGCATTCGACAGACCGCCAGCAGGAAGGGCTGCGCGGTCTGGACAATGCTCGGCGTATTGGTCATTCCGTTAGTTTAGACGGCCGACGCCGAAACGGGGAAAAGCGTCCATAGGACGGATGGTTTGCCATGACGACTTGCAGATAAACCGACGTGGAAGAGTGGAAAACTCTGCAGATTTTGTGAACAAAGCTTCTTGGCTGCTTGATAACTGACAAACAATCGAGAGTTCCGCCAGAGTTTATTACTATTTTTAAAAGTAAGAACTTGCTTCTGTGCTTAAAGACCCAGCCAGACCCGTAGTCCTTTGCACCTGATCAGAGTATTGACCGCGATCTAGCTTTGCTGTCGGACCCGGCGTCTCTTCATGTAAGCTCATTTGCTTAGACTGCGGTTCTCCAAATAGTTCCTGAACCTCCGTGTAAATTTATCATACCCTTTTTCAGTACAGATACCATGTGTCAAATAACGAGGGATCAGTCCGGCATAGAAATCTTTCTGTTTTTACTGGGGAATGCGTGAATATATAAGAATATTAGAAAGTCAACATACGGAGGGACAGAATGTCGGACAAAGACTACCCTGAAGATGGGATTGCGCCAATCTCGATCGACTAATCAAAATCTCAAGGCGTCGGTTGACCCCTCACATGAAGGTCAAAGGTTTTACAAGGTCTCCTAATGGATATAGATCTGATAAGCCCAACCCACCGGGGACGGGAACCGCTCCGCTGATGTCGAAGTGGTCTCCTTTCTAAATGCTGATGGCGAGGGAGACGGCAATTGGGGTTCCCCGAACCCTGTTTGGAGTTGGTGGAGTTCGTCCAGAACAGGCTAAAAACTACAAAAGAGGCTGCTGACTCGAGGAAGCGAATTGACGACCGTCTTGGGTCTAACGGACCCTCCTGATCCGTAGTTGCTTTGAAAGCTACATAGTTTCTGCGGGAACATCCCGTCCAAGCCATCCGCTTTGCGCTCTTCTGATTTTTAAAGGTATGGACGACCGGGCAATAGTTCCCGCCGGTAGATTCTGAATAGATTCAAACATTTACTTTCATGTGACAAACCTGAAATCGTAAAAGCCAAGCTTCATTAAGGACCGAGGGGTTTGTCTCCACTGCCCACTGTTGCTATTCAACCAGCTAGCAAAATAAATTCGCAGTTTTGGTATCAATATAGGGCGTTCCCAGAAGGGTCGGGATCATCGCCCATCTGGTTTCAAAAACTTTATATCTTAAGAATCGCAGCAATGACCACCGGCTATGAGAGCCCGGACCACAACGTTAGAATGTTGAAAAATATTTGCAGTAGATACTTTCGTAGCTAGTATTGTGCATGACATAGTTACTCATAACGATCCTTGCAAAGTAATCTTATTAGCATCTCGTTCGCTAGGAATATAGATTATCATGAAAGGGATGTGGCAACTCATTGCCAAACTAGTTGAGGATGCTCGCAAGCTCGATAAGGCTGGGCAAAAATTGGCCCACTGAAAGTAGCTTTTGACTGGAAGCTGGTTCTTGATATCCCGGTAATTGTTGCGGGTGCAACAGTGGATGTTGTGTGTGGAGGACTAGCAATGCCTATGGTCCCCGCAAGCGCCCTCAACCTGGGTCTGGAAGTCATGCAAGCGGTGGTTCCTATAGAACGGCGAACGTAGAAGCAAACTCGACAGGTGCGCTCACCCGTTTTAAAGATGATCTGGAGGCGATTGATCATCACATGCTTTGAAAAATAGATAGAAAAATAACCTGAAACATAACAATATAGTCTTTTTGAGAAAATCTGTGCATTACGATCTACAATGTCCGAAATTGGAGCGAATAGCAATTAAAACATAAAATTAAATCTCGTGAGAAAGATCAAACGATCTATTGAACGGTTATGTTCGAAAGATCGGTGGTCAACTAGCTGCTATTGTTGACAAAACGTAAAATTTGACGGTGTCATTTGCGGAACTACCGCTCGACAATGCGATAGGCATCGAACTGCATAGACCATAGAATCAATCTCTGGGTCTTGCCGCCACTCTCTCTAGATATCTCCGGTGAATTGAGCGAAAAAGTCGGGCTGGGTGGAAGAAACCTCCAAGCTACCTAACGACATCGACAGCCAGGACGAGAACAACCAACGAGTTTGATTCCGTTATCAGCGAGATTGAAACGTATATCGCAGCGAATGACTGAAGACTGACAGCAGTAGTTCGAAGACAACGGCCTGTTTGGCGGTTGAGCAGCGTTACACACCACCGCAAGCGTTACAAAAAGCGCGGTGCCGTTTGCTCCGATTTGCTTTAAAACCTGGCCCTGGTTACTCGGCGTTCAATTTTAATTTTCGAGATTGAGGGGGCAACTCATCTTTTGATGGTGAGAAAGGTTCTGAGGTGGTCGACGTCAGGTGGTCGCGCAGTTAGTTCCGAAAGCCCGAGGAGCGCGAAGTTCTGTTCGATCGGAGTAAGAGTCTGGTCTCTTTTGACGTGAAGATCTGCATGACAGAAATGTTTCAGGTTGTTGGCTGGCTGCGTTCCTACTGCACTATCGACATCCTCGCACGTTTGAGGCTCCTTCTGATTGACGCCTCCTCACCGCAAAGTCATGCAGATCGCGTCAAACTCTTCCTAGATCCTGACGAAACAACCCTTTGCCCAATCCTGGGTACTTCGACGCCTTCAAACAGAAACGAATCGTGCATGCCGTCAACCCTCCAAAAGACGCTTCTTGAGCATCACGATAGTCATTCTCAAGATTCACCGTTCACCAACCCTAGACGATTCAGGATCCCGGACTCAATTAGTAGCAGCATTTTGTTTCAACCTCTGGCACACCTTTTTCACCGTCAATAACTGCCTTTTCAGAGCGGTACAAGCACACGCGCCATACTTTCAACTAAACTTGCATTTGTGACCTTGTCCGCAACGCAGCGGGCGAGTGCCAAGTATGTTTATAAAAAGGGAATAACTCCGCTCCGGAAGACTTTTAACAACCGCACAAAGCCATTCCAAAGTTCTTCCTCGAAAAAGAGGTGCAAGTCACTGTAATATCCTTTTGCTCGAAGAGTGTATGAAATGTTAGTGTGAGTACAGCAAATAACCATTATTTAAGGAAGGAACAGATAATGGCAGCGAGCGGAATAGACCAATCATACGGCAATCTTAAAGCGTTAGCGGCGGAACTTAGGAAAAGCCGCTATTAGACGCATACATGGCCGAAAGAAGTTATGACAAAGAAGAAGCACAAGGGCGCTATATTAACCGGCACTTGTCCCAGATTCGAGGGGAGGAGACAGTGACCCTTCCGGATGCCGATGGGTATAATGGCGGTGCCGGCGGTTCGGGCGGCCTTTTTACAGGAGGCAAGTCGTACCCGAACAACGTAAGGAAATAACTGATAAAATAGATTCAACATTGAAACGTTGGTTCGGTAATACCGATCCCGCCGGTTTTGATACTCCGATTTTCTGACTACAAAAAAGCCATCGGGAAAATGTCTTTGAGCGGTTGTGGTATTCAACTTCAGGGTGGCGATGTTGCGTTGCCCAATGGCGCGGAGGCAGGAACCAGTTGACCGAACATGGATGCTTTGGGGAAAAGCTCGGGAATTATGGCGGGTAAGGCTATGACTGCTTTTAAGAATCAGTTTACTGTCACCATGCCTCGTGTCGTTAAGAATCTGTATCTAGCTATGAACGTCCACTTGGCATATCTAATTGCCGAAAAAAATCTTATGGATCAGGCAAGGGAGAAAATAACAAATATTGTGGTAGGTGCCATCGAGGTCTTCACGCAACTTGCAAATAAGAATAAAGGTATATCAAAGGAGCTGGCTATGGATTTAGGCGGGTGGCTCTTGGTCTTGCTTCTGCCCCTTTCTCGGGTGGGGCAAGTCTCTCTCTCGCCGTTTCCGGGGGCACCGCTGCATTAAGTACCATCAAAGCGGTTGAAGACGAAGTGAAGAGAAGAGAGGAGAAATCTAGGAATATAGGCGCAGCGGACTATAAGACCGCAATGAATAACTTTGCACTTTGAGCGGCAGATGGCCCTAATGCGAATTTAAAGGAAAGTGAAGAGAAGATATATGATCAGATACAAAGCAATACCTCCGTTATTTGGAGTGACGCAAAGAGCAAGACTTACGATACGGCTAATTTTCATGTGCTTCCGCCCTATTAATGATCTGATGCGGGACAAGAGGGAGATCTTGTCTTGAGGAAGCGATCTCGCGGTTTCTCGAAGTGAGTTGATTTAATCACGCTTAAATCTGACTCAAGGAGGATACACGCCGAAGATTTATGACGAGGTCGTTTCGGCGGCGAACAGCATCAGTGGTCTCGACGATGGCAACTGCCGCGCGCCGTGAGCATGCCACTCTTGGACGAGGGTGCTACGAAGCCAAGTTTTCTGTTTTGGAGAAATGAAAGATGCCATCTATGAACTGCTATTGATCTTTCTTGGCATCGAAGTGGGGGATCGTTAATCTTAGAGCGGCGATGGACGATCTTGAACAACAAGACGATGCCTTCGAAGCGAATTCCAGGCGATCGCCGATTTATCCGCTCAGGAAGCGGTGTAAACGTGGGATAGATCCCCGCAAAGTGGTACGAATCTCAAGCAACTTCCGCAAGATGTCGATCCGACCACGATGGCGCAGATACAGGAACTTATGAAGCCGAAGTGATAGATGAAGCGGTTCTTATAGCAGGAGTTCGAGGACGAGGGCGAGGTCGTCATGTCGTCGATCGCCTGTGGTGACGGCGTCGGCGACCTGCTTGACTGACGGGCCGGCGTCGCCCGTGCCACGCCGAGGCCTCGCCCAGCCGAGCATCCGACGTCGTTGCCGCCGTCGCCCACCGCAAGCGTGGGAAGACGGCGCGGTGCCGCATCTGCCCGACATCCTCCAACGCGGCAGCCTTCGAGACGCCTCGGGGAGACGTCGAGCCAGGCCGTCCAGCCGATCGCATACCGACGCCGCGGCAAACCAGCCGCGTGCACCGCGTCCATGAGCTCGCCCGCGCCCATGCCCGGTAGCGAACCGTCAAGCGGGTAGCGTCGGGGACCGCCAGTTCGTCGATCGGGACGACGACGGACGGCCCCTGCCAGCTCGCCGTCCGGGAAATGCGCGAGTCAAGCGCCGCGGTTCGTCGAGCGACTCCACCGCGTACAGCGCCTCGGGAAGCTCGGCGTGCAAAGCCGCGACCCGCCGAGGGATCGAAGGTGTGGACGTTGAACGCCTCATCCCGCGCCAAATCCAGCGTGATCGCCCCGTTGGAACATTACGGCCAGCCCGTCTGGCGATGCCGACCTTGTCCAGAGTCCTCGCGAGTGCTGCAGATGCCCCTGCCGGTGGCCAGGCAACTGCGTCCCGCCCGCATATGCGCGGGCGATCGCCCTCGCCCACCCGCGGCGGAAAGCGTGTTGTTGTGCCGAAGAACCGTTCCGTCGATGTCGAGGGGCCGACAAACAGATCCGGCCCGCCCTGGGCAGGCTGGACTCTCGGACCGCCTCGGCCAGAGACTTCATGGCTGCAGCGGCCTGCGGTTTGGCCGAACCTCGGCCGAAGGTTTCGAAGTTGAGGGTTTGCGCGAAGCCTCAGAAGCGAGGGAAGGGTCTTCGCGCTCGGCCGACGAATTGCCGCGGTTGCAGAAGGAACCTGAGGGCTTCGAAGGCAAACGGTGGCCGACGGTTTCAGAGCCGTGAGGAGAGCCGGAACCGCCCGGCGTGCCGCGATCCGTCGGACGGCTCAGCTCGGCTTCGGCGAGCGGCGGAAGGCTGCTCGCCGAATGGCGAAGTCGAGCGTTTCTCGAACCCAGGCGCCGTCAGGCAACAGGCTCGAATCTCTCGCGCCCGCCAGGTATGGCCGCAGCGCTCGATGTACAGCGCTGTCGGCGCGCTGGTGGTAGTTTCGAACAGGGCGACCAGCCAACGCGTGGTCGCGAGGGTCCCGTTCAGCGTGGCCGCCGCGCGGGTCTCGCCGTCGAACCGCTCCTGGATTCCGAGCCGCCGCGCCTGGAAAGTGGTGCACTCGACGTCGACGTGACCTCCATGAAGCGGTTCTGAGTGGGGAGCCAGGCCTCGCAGTCGAACTTCTGCGCGGCCGAGGAGCCCAGAGTCGCCGGCGGCGGCAGCACGACGGGTAGGCAGCTCAACTTTCGCAAAGCATCTCCTCCCACGCGAGGAGAGCGGCGGTGCTCCTCCTCGGCCTCCTCGACGCGGCAGTAAGAGAACATCTCCACCTTGTTGAACTGGCGGACGCGAATGATGCCGCGAGTGTCTCTGTCGTAGGAGCCAGCCTCGCGGCGATAGCAGGAGGACCACCCGGCGTAGCGCAGCGGACCGTTCGAAAGGTCGACGATCTCGTCCTGTGGTATCCGGCCAGCCACCTCGAGGTGCCGACCAAGTACCGGTCGTCCGCCGGAAGATAGTAGATCTCGTCCGAGTGCGCGCCCAGGAAGCCGGTTCCGCCATGATGTCCGGATTGACGAGGTCGGCGTGGTCATCATCGTGAAAGCCGGCGGCTCCGCCTCGATCGACGGCCATCGTCAGCAGCGCGAGCTCGAGCCGCGCGCCCACGCCCTGAGTGTAGTAGAAGCGCGAGCCGGAGACCTTCGTGCCGCGCCGCCATGTCGATCGCGTCGAGCGCCCCGGCGACGTCGAGGTGGTCCTTCGGCTCAAAGTCGAAGGCGCGAGGCTCGCCCACGCTTGGTGTGACCTGCAACCTTCCCTCGCCGCCGGCCGGAACGCCGTCCAGCACGATGTTCTGATTGCCGCATTGGCCTGAAGAGATTCCTGCTCGGCCTCGTTCGCCGCGGCCTCCAGCTCCTGACGCGCTCGGCCAGCGCCTTCGCCTCGGCGAGGACGGCAGGGCGCTCCTCGGGGCTGGCTTCTCCGATCGAACGCGAGAGCCCTTCTGCGAGGCACGGGCGGTCTCGAAGGCCTGAAGGGCTGACCTGCGGGCCTCGTCGGCGGCCAACACGCGTCAACCGGAGGCCTCGTCGTTGCCGCGGCGACGCTGGGGACTCGCGCACCGCATCGGACTCACGTGCAAAGCGGATGTCGATCATGGGGACAATTCTACGTCGCTGCGCGCAGCGCTCGCAGATGACTCCTCACTCTTCAATCGCATAACCTTAGAGCATGACATGGCATTGGTGGCTGACGCTCACGCTGGCTCTGCGGCTTTCTGCCTCGCTGCACAATCGCGCTCAATCGGCGCCCTGAGGAGCCGACTCGTGCACGCCAACGCGGCGTCGGCGGGGATCCTGCCGCAGGAAACCGAGGGGACGGGCGAGAGAACGGTGGCCGTCGTCGTCAACCCCACGAAGATCGGGGACATGGGGACCTCAAGGCGGTGGTCGAACAGGCCGCGGCCGACGCCGGATACTCCGCGACCCGCTGGTACGGCACGACCCCGACGATCCGGGAGCGGGTCAAACCTGCGCGCCTTGGCGGAGGGGCCTGCCGTGGTGATCGCCGCGGGCGGGGACGGGACGGTGCGCGCCGTCGCCGGCAGCTCGCCGGAACCGACATCCGCTGCATTCTTCCGCTCGGAACGGGAAAATCTGCTGGCTCGCAACCTCAATCTGCCGCTCGGCCTCGCTCAGCAGCAACCTCGCCATGGTGGCCTTGACCGACGCTTCAGCGGATCGACGTCGGCAGAATCGGCGCCCGGAGCCGACGGAGAGGTGAACTAGCGCAGATCGCCGACATAGGGCCGGACGCGCGACCCTTCGCCGGGTGCGAGCTGTTCCTGTGATCGCCGGAATGGCTTCGACGCCGACGTCATGAACGACGCCGACCACGGGCTCAAACATGCCACGGGCTGGGGCGCCTACCTCGTTTCCGGCTGAAATTCATGCGGCGTTCGCGCGTGAACGCGTGACTTTGTGGTGGCCGGCGACGGCTCGAACAGCCTCGGGTCGAGGCCAGGTCGATCCTCTTCGCCAACTGCGCGCGGCTTCCGCGGGCTTCGTGCTCGCGCGGACGCCCGCATCGACGACGGCTGGCCTCGACCTCGTGCTTCTGGACACAAAGGGCTGGATCTTCGGCTGGGCGACGTCATGCGGCGGATGGGCTGCAAGATCGGCGTGCGCCGGACGATTTCTGCCCTCGGCGGGAACGATCGACCTAGTGGCGCATGCGCTCGGCGACGGTCACCGCCGACCGGCCCGAGCTCGTCGAGGCCGACGGCGACGCCCCGGATACGCCACGAAAGTCACAGCAGAATCGACCCGCTGGCGCTCACCGTCCACGTGCTGTGAGCGGGCGGCCTTTCCGGCGGCTCCGCCTGCCTTCGCCGCCGTTCCGCGCGTGCAGGTCGTGCAATTTCTGCCTTGCGGGCCGCGAAGAAGCGGCTGTGCACGCTTGGAGGCGCCTCCCACGGCGGAGACGTTTTTATGCCCGCCCGGCCAGCAGCCTCCCGACGACCGCGCGCCCTGCCCGGAAGTCGGCGTCGGACGTCCGGGGCGCGGCCTGATCCTCCGCCGCTGGCCGAAGCGGTAGAGCCGAGGAAGACGACCCAGGCATACGCAGGATGCAATCCTATGGAGAACGGCTCCGATGCGCTCGTCGTACAGGCGGGCCCTCGGCGCGTCGATCGAGAAGGCGTAGCGGCCCAGCGAACGCCGATAGGCCGCGACCCGATCCGCGAGAGTTGATGCCGGGGCGCTGAACCGCTCGAGCACGCTCAGCAGCGCCGGGCCTGTCGTGCGAGCCGACCAGCAGGGTGGTTTTGTCCGCGCCTCGTCCTTCGGGCTGCGGCCCGGAAGTCCCACCATGATGAACCGGGAGACGGCGCCTGGTTGTCGGCGACGTCGTCGGAAAGCACCCGAGGCCCGCGAGCTCGACGGTGGCGGGCGGGCACAGGGCGCAGCCGGGCCGTCCGATCGGCGAGAGTTTTCGCGCCGGCGGCGGTCGACGTCGCGGCACGTGGACGACCGCCGAGGCGCTCGAGATCCATCCGCGGCATTGCGCCCACGCGTGCGAGTGGGCCGATATGGCGCGGATGCTCCGGTCGCGTGCCCGGCCTGACCGCGAGCGAGAACGCGATCGGCACGAGTCATCTCCGCTTTTGATCTGCAGCGCGGCCGTCCGTCAGCGCGTCGAGGGTTGCGTTGGACCCCGCCCTCGACGGAGTTTTCGATCGACGATCGGCGTAGTCCGTTCTCCCGAGCGCACGAGCCTGAGCGCCGTCGGAACGTCGATCGCCGGAATTTCGACCGAATCGCGGGGCCACCCTGTTTCAACGTCGCGTACGTGAACGTTCCTGCCGGCCCCAGAACGAAAAAGCGCAGGGGGCCTAGCTGTGTCGCGCTCATTGGTCTCCCTTCCGCCCGCTTTTTTCTCGCTCGCGCGCCTTTTCTCGCTCGCACCCTTTACCTGCCGGTTTCGGGCGGACGGCCAACCCTCCGAAATGTGGGCGACGCCTGGCCTGGCCGCGACCGCCGTACGCCGTTTTCTTCGGCGATTTTCACGCATCCGCAGGCGTTCGCGTCCGCAGGGGTGTTCTCACATCGTAGGGTGTTCCTCGCGTCCGCAGGGTGTTCTCGCATTGGCAGGGCCTCTCGCATCCGCAGGTCGTTTTCGCTCGGCAGCCCGACGGCGTCGACGCTTGGGTGGTTTCACCGATCCGCAAGACGCCGTGAGACCGACGCGCAAACCCCAGGACTGCCGGGCGGTTTCGCGGGACGGCGGCGTACGCGCGCTTGGCTGCAGTGCATGCCGCCCGCGCCGCCCGATAGGCTGGTCTCATGGTCCTCGCCCGCCCGCCAAACGATCCGTCGTAGTGGCATTGCTCGCGGTCCCGCCGGTGCGCGCCAGCTCGCGCGGAGGGAACGGCGCGCGGGGAAGCCTGCGGCCGAAGGCGGCGGGAAGGGCCCCGTCGTCGTCGTCGGATTCTCGGAGTCAGCTGACGGACGTGACCCGGAAGACCGCCCTCACCCTGTACGAATTCGGCAAGAAAGCGGCGGTTTCGAATATCGGTGCGCACGTCCGCGAGTACCGCGTGCCCGGTGGAAGGGTGGACGGCCCTGGGTCCGGCAGCGCACGATCGACGACGGCCGCCGCCGCCGACCGTGGCGGGCAAGGCCCCGGTCCGGTGGGGCCCAGCTGAAAGAGGCCACCCTCGAGCAGTTACAAGGCAAAGATCGGCGCGTTTCGGCGAGGTTTCTCCGCGGGCGCAGCGCCCTCGCCGTCGGCCCCTGGCGCCGCCCTCGCCTCGCCACAGCCGAACGGCCGCCTTCGGTGGCTATGCTGCCCCCGCCCCGCCGCCGGTTTCGGGAGAGGACGAGACGTTGGCGGCGCGGCGAGCCTACGCTGGGTCCGACGCGGACGTCACGGTGATCGACTCGGCGCGGTCCGCCACCCCGGCAACGAACTGAGCGAGAACCATCCCGTCCAGGCCTGAATCGCCCAGCGCCTGCGCGAGTACTTCACGCCCGAGGGCTGCGCCCGAAGCGGTAAAAGGCAGCAGATCTCTCATATCGACGCCCGCGTTCGCTGTTGTCAAACAGATTCGCAAGAAGATCGCCCAACGCCACCGTGCCGTGGCGAACGCGGCCGACGCCGACCTCGCGGCCGCATTTGGGATATCTGCGGTGCCGGGCCCCGCATGGGCGGGCCGGCGCTCGCGACGTCGGACCTCGACGCGGCAGCCGGGGCTCGTCCAGGTCACGGACATCATGCCCACGCTGGCCGGCTGGCTTCGGCGCAGGGCCGCAAGCCCGCGGCACGCTATAGGGTCGGCCATCACCAACCGCCAAGCGCCTGACGACGGGGGCAGAACATCGCCCGCTTGACGCCGAACACACCCGCGCGCAGGACCTGCCCGCTTCCGGCTCCTTCTACGCCCTTTCCGCCGCGCTGTCCGCGGCGATCCTCCCCATGCGGCGAAAGTCTCACAGGTGGACGGAGACGAATGAGCTTCTTCCTGCAATTGAGCGCCCTCACAGCCGCGCTTCCCTGTCTCGACGCTGCTCGTCAACCTCATTCCTGCGGAGGATGTCGAATCCTCGTGAGCCTGTCATGGGGTTGTGCCTATTGCCGCCGTTCCGCTCATCGCTTTGCGCGGAAAGTCGCCCTTCGCCCCGTTCGCCGTCATGGAGGCGTCACCGCCGGAACCTTGGCCCTTGACGTGCTCCTTGACGGCATATGGCACGGGTACTTCTCCAGCTGGCTCGCCTTGCTGGCATGCAGCCGCCAGTGGCTGGCGCTTTACGGCTTTTTCGAACAACGCCGTCGCCATGCTCGTCGCCGGGCTCGTGCTGCTGCTCGCCTGGCATTCCTCGCGGACGGCCCGCAAGAAGTCTCGTCGCGGTCATCCTGGGCGGGCGCGTCGCCGTGCTCTTGACGGCTCGGCAGTTCGGGGCGGATCTCGGCGGGCCGCTGGTCATCGTCGTCGGCCTCGGCGTCCTCGCCACGATGGTCGCCGGAAAGCGGCTCACCTGGCTTCGCTTCGCCGCCGTTCTGCGCCGCCGTCGCTGTCTTTCGTGTTCGCCCTTTCGACCACCTTCAACCTGCCCCCAGCGCTTCCACCGGCAAGTTCAGGTCCTTTTCGACGGCGGCGGCCTCGCCATCGTCTGGCGCAAAGTCACCCAGATACTGGGGAAATGCGTCATCCTCGTCGCCTCTGGCGATCGTCGCGGCGATCTGCGCAGTCGCTTGGCTGCTGGCCAAGCGCGGACACTTCGCTCGGCTCCGGATTGAGGACGAACGAGGCGTTCGGCGGTTTGCCTGTCATCGGCGTCGTCGTCGCCGCCGCTGCTCAACGACCTGGGGTCACGATGCCGGCCGTCGGCTGATCGCCGCCGCCCCGCTGTGGTTCGCAGCCACGCTGCGCCGCGAGGGAGAGACGACCGCCGGTCGACAGCGACGCTGCCGTGCAGGAAGGCGAGCCCGCCGTGCAGGAGGAAGAAAGCCCGGCAACGGCCTCGCGAATAGGGCGGCTCGCTGTCCGACGACGCAAGCTTCGGCAGGCTTGAAGCTGCGGTCAGTCACGACCCGAGCGGCGCATGCAGCGGGGCCCGCGCGCGGATCGATCTCGGTGGCGGGGCGGACCTTGATCGATCGCATACGCTTGGTCACCGTCGGAGTATTAAAAATACCATTCTAATGTATTTGAATCATCCATGCGAACTCCAGTGGCGTTGTTCGCTGCTGAGGTGTGGCTTTTCGCGTGGCGTCTCGCCTCGTTGCGCAGCGCCTTCCTTTGTTCTTTGCGGCTGTTTTCCGCGGTCGCCGCCCGCCTGAGGCGCCCGCCGAACCGGAGAATCTGTTCGCGCCTTTTTGCCGCGCGAGACCGCAGCGATCGATTTGCCGCGGAATGCCGGACCTCCGTTCGATGTGAACAGATCGTGCGCGACGTTGAAATGCGCACCATTTCAAGGAAAAGTCGGATTGTCCCAGCCTTCGGCGTGCGAATCGCGCGTTACGGAGAAGATACAGTTTTGCCTGGCCTGCCGATCATTTAAGCTACTTTTAGACCGCTTACGGCGGCGCCCCGTGAGGAGTCCGTGAATATGCTCGTCCGAATGGCGGCGTCGCGCCGAATGTCCAAAAACTTGAAGGGAGTTTCGCGCATGGGACCAGGTGGGCGGGACACGCTGTCTGCGGATCCGAAGAGTCTGCGATCGAGGCTGGCAACGCGCAAGACTGCGCCGCCAAAAAGTCAGCGGATGCGGACGGAAGATACAGCGGCGCATTCGGGGAAGATTTCAGAGGCAAGGCGGCTCTTGACTGCCAAGACGACGTCCGAGCATCTTTCGAACGAGCTCAAAGACATTGAGCATCAGCTGAGCGACTACTCGACGATCTCGTGGCAAAATCATGAAGACGATCGAGCAAACTGATCAGAACGAGGCGGGGATGTGATCAGGGCATGACCTCTCCGGGACGCCGGCGGCTGTGCTGAGGAATAGGCGCTGAGCAGGAGACGGCGGCGAGGCGACGCCGGAGGCGGAGCGGCGCTGCAACTGGCGGCGGTCACCTTACGGGTCGGCGGCGGGCGTCTGGCGGCTCAGCTGGAGGCGGCCATCTGTATGGCTCCGCCACACGGCGCCGGCCAGCTCGGGCTCTCCGGCGGCGGCTCGGTTGCAGGCGGCCATTCGTACGGTTCGACCGAGAGCGGCCAGATCGTCGGCTCGCACGGCGGCATAACTCGATGGGCGCCTAGTGGCATCCACACCTGATGAGCGGCGATTCCGATTCCTTTTCGTCTGGGGCTGGAGGATCTCACCCGCGCCCATGCCCCGCGTCGAAACCTCGCGATCCTGCGCCCATGCCGCACGCGGAGACTTTCCGGAAACGCCGCGCCGATGCCGCACGTCGAAACCGAAGGCGGAAAGATCCTCCCTCCGTCGAGCAGGGGCACATGCCAGGGGCCCAGATTTCGGCGGCGGGAGCTCTACGGAGGCCTTTTTGGCCCGGCGCCCATGCCGCAGGCGGAGGCCTCCGGGCGATCCGCGCCCATGCCGCATGCCGGAAACTCGGGGAATCCCGTTCCCATGCCGACGGCGGAAGGCTCGGGCAACCCCGTCTTCACGTCCCACGGAAGCGTCCATTCGGTGACGAACTCCTCCGGTTCGTTCGCCCCGACGCGATGCTGCACGTGCGCCTCGGCGACCCCGTTGCGATGCCTCGCCGAGACACCCGGAAATCCGGGCCCAATGCCGCGAATCGAGTTTTCCGGACCCGCCGGTCTTCACCTGCTGGGGAGGCGGACTACGGGCTCGCGGATCTCCGGCGTCGGCGCCGACGGCGGCTCTTTGCTCCATCCCCATGCCGCACGTCGAGAATCCGGGCAACGTCCCGCTTCCCGGCGCGCAGGGTTCGGACGCTCCGGTTCCCATGCCCCGCGTGCACGGCTCCGGCGGTTCGTCGTCGGCCGCGACCGCGTGAGGCTCGAATCACGCAACCGTGAAGTGCGCAAACCGACAGCGCATCAGGCTCAATTGCCGACGTTTCGGCGCTAAGAAAGGACCTTTCTCCATGAAATGGAGCGACATCACCGACTGAAGAGTCGACCGGAAAACCGAGTATCAACAACTGTGCATTCGAGAGAAGGAGGCGGAAAACCGCGCGCGAGATCTCCGGAGCTCACCAAAGTCGACGAGCTGGCAGGGCGACGCCCGCAAAGCGGCGGACAAGAGGGTCGAAGAGATCGACCAGGACGTCGCCCAGTTCATCGTGAATCTGCGGGCGATGAAGACTCGCGACGTCCACGATGCAGCAGGGGCAGCGCCGTGCAGGGCCCCGAGAGACGCGAAGGCACACGCCGAGGGCCTCGCTTGACCATCCATCTCGGACGGCACCGGGAAGACACGAGCGGAACCGATTGGGGCGACGTGGCTCGTAGCACTGCATGATGAACCCGTTGGAGCTATGCGCCTCCGGGGAGCGGGCGCCCCCATTTCGGCCGGGACTCTACGAGATGAACAAAGCCGCCAGGCGAAAAGCGGCGGTCGACGAGCGTGCAGACCGCGTCGATAAGGCCGTCAAGAAAGCCAACGAGATAGACGAGGCGTACTCTGCAAGCTCTAGCGACATCGAAGAAGGCAAGGTCAAGCCCGGAAGGCCCCTCACACACCGTGGACGGGCCCTTCCATGCCCTCAGGACACCAGCGACACCGCGCCGTGGCCGAATGGTGGGACTCGCTGAGCCGCGAGGAGCAGGAAAGGCTCGCCGACGAAGAACCGGATCGCATCGGCAACCTGGACGGCGTCGACGCCTCGAGCCCGAGACAGGGCCAATCGCCATCGGTTGGACAGGGACCACGAGGACCTGGAACAGCAGGAAAGAGTCCAACGAGAAGAAGGTCACCGCCTATCAGGCGGGTGGCCGGCGGTCGAGAAGGAGCTGCGCCCTGCAGCGCCGACGAGTTCTCCTGCGCAAAGAGCGAACTCGACAGGCAGGCGGAACTCGACAAGCTCAAGACCGCTCTAAGCAAGGCTCCCAATGCAACGGGCACGTCGCAGTCTCTTTCTTTACGACCCCGTCGAACCCGGCGTGAGAATCAAGATCAGTCTCATGCGGCCGTGACGGTAGGCGACGTCGATAAGGCCGGACAACGTTGTGGTTCACGTGGGCGGGCTGACGACGAGCGAAATGATAACAACGTCAATCGGCTACACCGCCGAAAATGGTTAATGTGGTCGGCACGGCTGGAGGAGACACGCCCTCGGTCATGTGGTTCGACACGATCCTCCGCAGGCGGGAGCGGGCCTCGAACGGCGTCCTCACCGTGTCCGAAACCGGCGTGCGGCCGCGGGAGGGGCCGACTTGTCCCACTTCCTCGAGGGGGCTGCACGATCGCGGCAGCAGCGGAGAGGGCGGCGATCCGAGAATCACCGCCCCAGGCCACCCTACGGCTCGACGACCCTGGGATATGCCCCTGATCGCAGGTGCGCGACGGCGCTCGTCGATGCCGGAGTCTTCTACGGGCCGCCGAGTCCCGGCCAAGGACGTCTCCGGATTTCAACGTGCCCTCGGACAGCGTCTCACGTCATGAAGAACGACCAGACATCATCGGCGCTGCAGCCAAACAACGGGCCGATGGGCATGGCCCCTGGTTCCGACATGACGCAGCTCAGCGATCCCACGGAAGTGCCCGGCATTCAACACATCGAAGGGAACCACGGATCGACTCCCGGCACGGGTTTGGTCACGGGAATCTCGGGCCCATCGCGGGCGCTGGTCACGAGGGCTACCAACATCCACGTCAATTACTTCGACAGCACTACTACCAGGATGCAGACACGCAGAAAGAGATCCCGATAAGCATCTGCGTCAACAGGGGCTGCCTGAGACCGATGAGAACGTCCGCCGAAACCAGCGCCGCCAGCAAGAGAACGCGACCTCCCAGCAACGAGAAGTTTCCGATATCGTCGTCGGAAGGAAATGAGCGGAAACTTGGAGCCGGGCAAGCGCTGTTATGAGCCGGGCAACGCTCGCATCGGGGCGCATGTAAGCGTGGACATGGGACCGTACGAGCGCGTAGTTTGATCCGGGCAAGCGCGTACTTTGGAACCAACTAGGCTGACGACGGCGGCGCAACGGGTCGTCGAAGCGAGGGCTTGCCGAGCTGGCGGCGTCTCTGCGCAAGCCGCCGGGCCCGAAAAGCGGCGGGCATTCTGGAGGGGCGAGATCGGTTTTTCCGGGGTGCCCGCCGTGTGGGCTGTCGGGCGCCCTGTAGCTTCCTTCCCGGCGTGCTGGAGCGCACGTGCAGACGGGCCGACCCGACTCGCTCGACGCAACCTCCTCCTCGGCGTGCTGGAGCGTGCCGATAAGCTTGAGCCGTCGAGCAGTCGCCGTCAGGCGCAGCTGGAGCTTGCGCGGCACGTGTGGGACGTGCTGGGGATTGGTCGATGAGGCGGGGTCCGGAAAGCCCGCACCATGGTTGCGGACCCCGCTATGCGTTCCCTGCTTTCATCTCGCCATAGATCGGCTGGAGCCAATCTGATGAAAAACAGATTTGCCAGGTGGGGAAACTCTAGATTTTAGCTCGAAAGAGATTGGTTTGAGACGGTAGAGTTGGAGAAAGCTACCTCTCATCACGAATCGTTGCTATTTCAACCTTGTTTCGCTGGGGACCGCTTGCCGTCAAGCGATCTCAGCTGAGGTACAGATAGCAAGGTGGCGGAAGCGGCAGTCGAATGGGTATTTGCAGAAGTTGCGACAGTCGCCCCAGAGAACGATCTATTTAACTTTCAATCAAAGGCTTGAGGAGTCAAAGATGGGAGAGGGTGCCGTGGGGCACGCTGTCCGTGAATTCGAGCGGAGCTCGGCAAACAGGCGGCGTCTCGCTGAAAACCGCGCGACGGAAAGTGCGAAACTGGCAGCGGATCACGCCGCAGAGGGAATATCGGGCAAGATTCGAGAGGGACGCGTCGTCGGCGGTGACGGCGGCAGCCGGATGCCTGACGGAAAGCTCAGTCATTGAGGGACCTCAACGAGCATTCGGCAGTCTTCGCAAACCGCAAGGACGTGGACAGACGGATCAGGCCGAGGCCGGCGCATACGCGGGTTTGACGGCGTCCGGGGAGGCCGGAACGACGCTGGAATCGACGGCGTCGACGGAGAAAGCGGCGGTCGGCCATCGGCGTTTTCGGCGCTCCAGGCGTCTTGGGAGCCGACGAAGGCCAACTGGCGACGAACGAGGCCTTGGCCGAATCTACGAGTTGATGGGGCCTGAGTTTCGAAGGCTAGGAACCGGACCCGAGCACCTGAAAGAGGGCCAACGGCAAGAGACAACGGAGAAAGGACTTATCGATGCAGTGAGCGACATCGTCGAATGGAAGGAATCGACCCTCGAAACCGAGTACGGCGAGCTGGACGGCCTCGTCAAGCGGGCTGAAAACGTGGGGCAAGAAATCTCAAGCTCAATCAGTGGGACGATTGCGGCAGGCGCGCGGATGCGGTCCGACCAGCAGGTCGATCAGATCGCGAACTGAAGCCAACCAGATCCTTGTGGAACTGCGGGATGATGAAGAGTGACGTCGCAGAGCAGCAGAGGATGGGCGAAGTGAAGGCCCCGTCAACGACGCGACGGCGCACGCTTCGAACAGCGGGTTTATCATCCATTCGGACGGCGCCGTGAGGACACTGGTGAACAGACGTGGGAGGCAAGTTGCAAACACCCCAACCTCCTCCTCAAGATCTTGAATCCCTTAGACCGGAGCATGCCAACCGAAGAGGATCAACATTACGCTGCGGCAAGAGGCCGTGAATGCGTGCGCCAACTTGTTGAGAAGGCGGTTCGCCGCGCAAACCGAAAGCGGATCAAGAGTACGCAGCGGCTCTAGAACCATCGAACTGGGACGATCACGCCAGCAGGCAGCCTTTCAGAACACGCTGAACGGACCTCGCCCAGGCCGGCTGACCTCAGCGACACCTGGCGGTGAGAGCCAGTGGTGGATTCCCTGAGCCGCGAGGAGCAGGAAGAGTCTGTTGCGAAGCGAGTCAAAGCTCATCGGCAATCCAACGGCGTCGACGCCTGGCTCGCGACAAGGCGAACCGCGCAGTGATGTGGCGGATTAGTGACGATCTGAAGTCTCGGGAGGGCAAAACAAGACGATTGTCGAGGCTTACGAGAAAATCGGGCTACGATTCGGCTTCCGGCATCTCGCCAGATGAGTATCGTAAGCGAAGCGGGAGGCGACAGACTGGAAGAACTCGAAAACCTGAGCGAGGCACTCAATCGCCGCAGGGCACAACGGAAAGTCGCAGCTGCTCGCATACGACGTCATCGAGCATGGGCGTACTCAGGAATACAGTGAGGATCAGTATCAGCCCATGCCGCGATTTCCGTCGGCGACAAGCGACACCGCGGACAACGTCGCTGTCCACGTGGTGGGTTGTCGTCGAACGTCAAAGACAACGTCGTGGGCTACACTGCCGAGATGACATCGGGGTCGCCGTCGCGGGTGGAAACACCGCCTCGGTCACGTGAGCTCGCTACGACCGCCGCAGATGAACCTGTTCTCTGAACGGGATCGAGATCATGACCCATACACGATCTCGCCGCAGGGAGGCAAGGCTCTGGCAGGCTTCCTCGAGGGTTGCACGACGCGCGTCAGCGCCGGCGAGAGCTCGGATGTTCGGATCACCGGTTTGGGCCATTCCTGGCGGTTCGACGACGCTGGGCTACGGTTTGTCGCAGGTACGCGACGGCGTCGTCAACCCGCAGTTTTTCACGCTTCTCCGGGAGTTCCGCCGACGACGCTCTCACAGATTAGTGTGCCCTCGGACAGCGTCTACGCTACGCGAAACAACAACGACATCATTGGCTACGTTCCAAACATCGGATCGGTGATAGCCCCGACGCGACATGGCAGATGCGCGAGCCCATCGGCATGTCTGGCGCAGACGATCAAGTGGGAAAAACGATCCGTATGTTCTCAGCCCTTTTTACGTCTCACTTCGATTACTTGACTCTACGAACTCACCAGTCGGAAGAGTCGATGAGCGACGTCCTCGGCTGCTCGGAAGCAGGGCCTGCCAGAAACCGAGCAGAACATTCAGGCCGAGATTTTTGCGCCGCCAGCAGGCGAATGCAACAGAGCCGCAACGGACGGTGGGCGAGATAATCAATGAAGCAAGTAACGAGTGCCGTGGAAAACGAGCAGTGTGATCAGCATGTTCCCGCCGACGCGATCGGCGGAACGGCAGCAGAAGGGCTGGGGCGCGGCAGGCCGCCGCATGAATGAAAACGCGCTCGCTCGCAGAAGGGAAAAACGCTCCCTCGGCTGCTCTCGCCGTCAGCCCTCGTAGGCGTTGTACGGCTCGTAGGGCTTGGAGGAGGAGTTCCTTTGCCGCGGGACGTGGATCCTGCGCAGGCGACTGCCAGCACGGCCTTGGCCACACCTTTGTACCGGTCGGCCCGGTGCAGCTGGCCGGCGAAGTTGTTGCCCGACGCGCGATGCTTTTGAGGTCGCAGACGACTTCCTGACGGTGAACCCCGCCACGAGCAGGTCGATCGTCACGCCGGTTTCACGCCCCAGCCGCTCGCCAGCGGCAGCGCAGCCATGAAGGCCTCGCGAGTCATGCATCGCTGACCGGAAATCGGCTGGCGCGGCTCCCCATCCGTCGTCCGCTTGATCGCCTTGAAGGCGGCCCTCGCTGACCAGGCCGAAGCCGCCCGCGCCCTTCCTGGGGAGGCAGCGCGCGACGGTGAAACCTCGGCTTTGCCTTCGAGCACCGGCGCAAACCAGCGGCGAGGCCTCGACGGCGGTGTCGCCGAGGTCGGCGTCGAGAAAGAGCAAAAAGGCGCGGCGGCGGTCCTCGTGTCGCGCATGGCCGCCACCTGCGCCCCGGTCTCCATTGCGGAGGCCTTGCCGCGGCTGACCGAATGCCGCACGACGGTCGCTCCGGCGTCGCGGGCCGCCTTCTGGGTGTCGTCCTCGGAGCTGTCGTTCACCACGACGACCAGGTCGACGTGCGATGGCGCGGGCGGCGCGGATCGTTGCGGCGATCCTGCTCCTGCTCTGTCCCTTAGCCGGTATGACTACCGCTACGCGTTGCTCGGGAGGTTGTCACACCTCTAGCCCAGCCTTCAATGTTGAGATATAGTGCGTCGACGGTCGGATGTCCATCGCAGCGTCACTTCGACGGAAACGATACCCGCCCGCGCGCGTTTTCGGGCGAGCGGATCCGACGCTGCAATGGCCGCGTCGAGCTTTCGGTGCGACCGGCCATCGCGGCGAGTTCGTCGGCTTCGCGCCTGGCAGTTCCCACACCGATGATGAGCCCCAGCGCTCCTGAAAGCGCCGGACGAAACGGAATCGCTCGAAGCGAAAGTCGTCGCGTCGCGCAGCCTCGCCAGCCCGTCGAGAACCGCGTCGCGAGGCTCGGGCCCGACCCACCCGACGAATTCGCGGCCATGCGGCACCAGAATGCTGTCGACGCTGTCGACGGCCTTCATCGGGACAAGCTGGGATCGCGAATCCTCGAGCGCCTCCTCAGCCCTTCTGGCTTGGCGGCGTCCTCCGTCATCCAGAACGATGGAATCTCGTGCACCTGAGTTCGCCGAAGCTCGCGACGACGTCCTCGCAGGCGAGGGCGGGCCTGGCAGGTCCGAGACCTGAGCGCCTGGCCGTCGGGAAGCTTGATCCTGTCGATGATCCGCGCGGCGATGTCGCGCGAGGCGTCCCGCGAGCTCATGACCGTCTGCGCGGCGACCAGCACGCCGTCGGCCCGGCGCAGCGCCCCCCGCCATCGAGGGAAGGATCGTCGTCAGGACGATCGTCGGCCGAGCCGTACTCCTCCGTCGGGTCGCCGGGAGCGTCGCTAACGGCAGAATCTCGCGCATGGCGACGAGATCGGCCTCCGCGGAAGGCCTCGAAGGGGCGTCGACGAAAGCCACGGCCTCTAGGCTTCTTCGGCGCGGGCGACGGTCGAGACGCGCGGACTGCGCCGACCGGCCGAGCCGCTGCCCGCCTTCTTTGATGCCGCTCGGCGGCCTTCGACATGCTGTCCCTTTCGTCGGTGGGCGCGCGCCCGGGGTGCGCGGCCTGAAAACCGCGCGGGGACTCGTTCAGTCTCCGATTGTATGCGTCTCGCCGCAGTTTGCGGCCGGATATGTGCCGCACGAGTCGAGTTGCGGAATCTCACGCGGTGGATGCGCGACGTCGGGAAAGCGGGCGAGGCGCGATGGCAAGCGCGACGGGCACGCCCGGCGCGCAAGCGTTGAGCGTCAAAGACGCCGGTCTCGACGTCGTCTCGGAGCGAACGATGGCGCGCACAGCGTCGCCGGACGAGCCGCGCGGCCTTATTCGTCCCAGAAATGCTCGACGTCGATGATGCCCGGCCTCCTCGAAGTCGGTGCAGTACGGCGGCGGGAATTCGGCGTCGAAGGTAGTCGAGGGCCACCGAGGCGAGGCCGCAGGCCCCGTCGGTCGCCGCGGCGTCGCCCGAGGGGAGCGGCGGCGCGGCCATCTCGCGCGTGTGGAGGGCGACGTCGAATCGGCAACCCTGATGAGCGGGTGGATGCTGGAATGCGAACCGACACGTTGCCGAAGTCGGTGCCGGGCCGCGATCGTCTCGGTCACGACCTGCGCGGCAGAGGGTCGCGTCTCGCGTTCGCGCTGGGACCCTGACCCAGGCGCGGGTGAGCGGGCCGTTTGTGCGGACGGGCATCCTCGTTCGTGGTCCGGAGGTGATGATTTCCGCCCGTCCCGGTCATGCGAGGGCGGCCCCGCGCAGCACGTCCTCGACCCGCGCGACCAGGTCCTTGAGCGTCTCGGGTATTTCGACCGCGCCAACAGGCTGATTTCGGTTCTTTCCGGGACGATACCCGGCACGTCGCCTGTCGACGACAATTGCGTGGAGCCCGTCCATCGGCAGTATCTGCTGGCGCAGCAGGCTCAGCCGGTGAGCGCGAGGGTGGCGGCGTCCAGCGCGTTGCGTCCCATGAAGGGCTGGGAGGTTGCGTGGGCGGGCACGCCGGTGAAGATCGCGCGTGCGCGCACGCCGAGCCACGTCTGGTGTGGAGGTCGTAGGAGTAGGGAGGGTTTGACGGCGGCGTCGACGCCGTCGAGCATTCCGCGAACCGCGAGGACTTCTTTTGGCGGTGGAGCATTCTCGGCGGGCGTCGTCTGGAGGACGACGCGGCCCGGAACTGACCCGGGGCGCCTGGCGTTCGAGCTCGTGGAGGGCGAGAAAGGCGCCGACGGAGTTGCCCGCCATGACGTTGTGCCCGCAGCCGTGGCCGATGCCCGGGAGCGCATCGTATTCGGCGAGGATGGCGATCGCCGGGCGGGCGAATCGGCGTTGCCCGCGATGTCGACGGCGCCGACGCTGTCCGGTTAGCCGACGGCGCCGGTGAACTCGGCGCGCAGGGCGGTCCCATCCCGTAAACGCCCACATCGGGCTCGATGCCGTGAGCGCGCAGCAGATCGGCGACCGTGGAGACCGCGAAGCGCCTCGCATCCGACCCGGGTTGTCGGGACGGCGTGCGAAAGCGCGACGATCTCAGCCCTGCGAGCCCCTCGACGGCTGCGGCGAGGGCTTCTCTCAGTTCGGCGGGTGAGCTCGCCGTCGGCGAGCGAGGCCGCGGTTCGGCTGCGGCCTCCGCGCCTGCGCTCTCTTCGGCGAAACGGCGTTGGATGGCATCGATGGAACTGTGGGCTTCGACAAATCGCGCATGGTTCGATGGTACCCGATGCGGGAGGGTCGGCGTGCGAGCCTGGCGCCGCCCGCGGCCCCTGAGGTCACAGGCCGAGGGTCTTGCGGACCCAATCGACGACGCTGCGCGTGTACGCCTCCCGAGCCGGCTTGGCTCGACAGCGCTAGATCGTGGCGTCCTCCCGACTGAGTATTTGACGCGTTCTGACAGCACCGGCGCCAGACGCTCATGTCCTCGACCCCCAGCACCGCAAAGTCGCGCACGGCGACGTCGTCACGGCTGGGAAAGCGAGGGCGGCGGAGGAGGTGTCGGAATGGGCGACGAGCAGCGGGACGTCGATTCTCGTCGCCCGCGATGATGCGCGCTCAGGCGCGGGGGCGGTTCGGATGAATCCCCATGCGCGCGACGGCTCGGCGGAGCGGCTTGTGGCGAGGTCAGCGATAACCCGCCGCCGAAATCCGTGTGGAGCGCGCGGGCGTAGCGAAGCGAAGAGCGGGCTGAAGACGAGCCGGGCGGCGCCCGACGCGGTCGATGAACTGCGTGAGTCCGCGCTGCCGAAGGCGCCGCCGTTGTGATCGAGCCACGGCGAGTTGAGGACGACGGCACGACCGTCCCGGATTGTCCGCAGCTCACAGCGCCGCCTGAAGGCCGCCCGTCGAATGTCCGATCAAGGCGATCCGCCTGCGCCAGGATCGCAGGCGCCTCGATTGCCAGGCCGATCTCTCTCCCGCACGTAAATGTCGCGCAGATCGTCGCGGAGGCGTTCGAGCGCACGGACCCGCCGCACGGCGCATGTCGAGGCCCACCAGCGGGATTCCGGCCTCGCGGAAGCGGCGGCCTGCTCGACGTGGAAGAACGAATCGAGAAGCCCGGCAGGTACAGGGCCGCTGCGCCGATTTGTGTGCGAGATCGCCGGCGTCGGCCCTCGTGGACGAGCACTGCGACGTCGGGGCCGCCCAGGCGGGGATCCGCCGTCGTCCTCGGAAAGGGCGAAGGACGTGGCGACCCACGTCGGCCCCAGGCAATCCGTGCGGATCGACAGAATGTCGGAAGGGGAAGGCGGTCTGCACGGACGGGGCGCGGAGGAATCTCAGCGGCTGGCGGCGCGCGCTCGTTTGAGGCGTGCTCACCGAAGGCGCCTCGTCGACGATGCCGTAGAGCCGGTCGCCGGCGTCGCCCAGTCCGGGGACGATGTAGCCGTTTTTCGTTGAGGCGCTCGTCGAGCGCGGCCGAGACGATCGTGACGTCGCCCGATCGCCGACGGCCTCCCCTCGAGGTTCCCGCAGGCCCTCGGGGCGGCCACACGCAGATGGTCGCGCGCGCCGCGCTCCAGCAGGTAGTTGACGGCGTCGATGAGCGTGTGGCCGGTGGCGAGCATCGGGTCCACCACGTAGCACTGGCGCCCGAAAGGTCATCTGGCAGGCGGTTGGCGTACGTGTGCGCCTCGAGCGTGGTCTCGTCGCGTTTCATTCCGAGGAAGCCGATTTCGGCGGTCGGCAGGAGCTTTGATCATGCCTCGAGCATCCCCTAGTGCTCGCGCGGAGGATGGGCACGAGGATGGGGCGGATAGGCTAGGACAGGCCCTTCGTCGGCGCTGACGGGCGTGACGATCGTCGACCTCGCGGACGGCGACGTCGCGTGGCCTCATACGCTGTGCGGGTGACGAGCCTCGTCGACGAGCTGCCTCGAATACGGGCGAGGGCGTAGCTCGATCGCGCAGAAGGGTGAGTTTTGTGAGCCACCAGAGGGTGCTCGATGATCCGAGTACGCATGCGTTGACTATATCAGCGCGGGTCCGACATATTTGGGGGCGCTTGAGATTGCGGGGAGCTTCGAGGCGTTGCCTCGGACGCCCGCCGAACCGCGCGCGGCGCGGGCGGACTCGCACGACGAAAGCAGGCCCATGGTGCGGCAGGTCCAAATGGGTGCGCGAAACCGCGGCAGGGCGCGCGCGCCCGCACAATGGGGGCGTGCATGAAATTGAGCGGGAGGATCGGCCGGGCATGGAGCTGGTCAGCGTGCGGCGCCCGCCGGCGACGTCCCTCGTGGGCGCGCTTGTGGTGCGGGTCGGCTGGTGCTCGGCGTCGGCTGGAACGACGCGCGAGGCGCGCAACGATCCTGCCGGCCACGCCGAGTCGCGGCGCTGAGGGAGGCGGCGCAGGCCGCGGGGACTGGCGATTGAGGGATGCGACCCGTACGTCACCCCGAGCCGCACGATGTGCGCGGGGCGATCGTCGCCTCGCGTGGCCAGGGTCGTGTCCGGGGCGTGGGATCCGAAGGCCGGGCGGCCGGCAGCGTCCGCGACGTTCTGCGCGCGACGCGCGCGCTCAACCACAGGGTCGAGGTTGCGGCGGCGTCCGCGAAGACGAATGCTCGCGCCAGCTTGCGCCTTCTCGAGGTGACGGCGGCCGAGCCCGCATCCGCTTTCGCCTCGCCGCCTTCTTTTCCGCGCCTTCCTCATTTCCGTGCCGCCTTCACTTCCTGCCTCCGGGTCTCCGCGGCTGCGGCGGGCGTCGATGACCCTCGCAAAGATCCCTGTAGACGCGGATGGCCTGCCTCGCGTGAGGGAAGTTGCGCTCGAGTTCGAGCAGATACTGCTGGTGACGAAGCCGGCGACGACGGCGATCGCCTGCGCCAGGCTTTCCTCGCGCACGATTCCATGTGGAGTTGGCGATGTCGCCGCGCGGCGCCACTGCTCGACGATGACCCCGGCGCACTGGCGCGAGGGCGGGATTCTCCCGCGCGGATTCCACGACGAACTGCGCGACCTCCGATTCCCTACAGGTCGGTGAGAAAGCGCCATGAGTCGGCGACCGAGTCCGCGCTCGCCCGGCGTGGTGACCCGGCCAAGACCCGCTCGGGGTTGATGCCGATCTGACGGACTGCGTAGAGCTGGACCGAGTCGAGTAGTAGTGGACGAGGGCCGGATCGACGTTCGCCGTCCGGCGACGGCGCGCAGCGACGCCGCCCGGAAGCCCCGTTCGTCGAAGACCTTCCGAGCGGCGTCGAGGATCTGCTCCCGCGTTGCGGGCGAGTTCTTGCGGCGGCCGCGCGAGTCACTCCGTCCTCCGCCGCAGGGTGAGCGAAGCCGCCGAGCGAGCTGATCGCGAATGCCGCGACAATGGCGAGGCTGGTCCAGTCAATGGCCGGTCAGATCCGAGTAATCCGCCACCTCTTTCAACGCCTCGACCGCCCAGGTGAGCGGCAGCATACTCGACAGGCCCTCAGCCATCCGGCTACGCTTCGCGGGGCCCGAAGAGCCCGGCACAGTGCTACCTGCGGCAGCACGACGATCGGCATGAACTGGACGGCCTGGAACCGTTGCGGAAACCGCTGACGCGAGCAGCCCGAGCGCGATTCCCCAGCAGCGCCGTCGCCAGGGAGACGAGCAACATCCACCCGATGCCGCCCTCAATTGCATGTCCAGGCCTCTAGTAGCAGACGGCCGTCGGCAGCGAGGTCTGCACGATGGCCAGCGCGCCGTAGGCTGCCATTTGCGTACCTGATGACGTCTACTTTCGTGGATCGCGCTGCGAGGCGTTCAGGGTTCCCGCCGGAGCGCTCGCGCACCGTGGCTACGGCTGTGAGCAGCAGGAACATGAGGAGCAGGGGGAACATTGCGAGCAACGTCATCTCGACTTGCGAGGAGATCGGCTCTTCGCCGTCGAAAATCTCGATGGACCAGCCACGCCAGAACCGGACGGACGAAGGTGACGAGGGCGAGAGTGCGTGGTCGTGGCGCAGTTGCGCGCTACGCGCGCGGCGATTGCGAGAGTCATTCTCGCCTGCTCCTTCGCTAGCGAGAAGGCGGCGTCCATGGACGACGTCGCCGTGTTCTTTTGAGGATGTCGTCGGTCGTCCCGTCGCCAGGATGCTGCCTCGCGGATGAAGACGAGCTGTCGCAGCGCTGGGCCTCGTCCATGACGTGCGAGGAGACGAGCACCGCTGCTGCGGGCCGCGCGCGCAGGATGAGGCCCCAGATTTTCGCGAAGCACGGGTCGAGGCCCACGGTGGGCCTCGTCGAGAAGCAGCACCGGCGGGTTGCCGACCATTGTGCAGGCCAGGGACAGCCGCGAAGCCTGGCCGCCGGAGATGTCGGCGGCAAGGGCGTGTGCGCGGTCCGTCAGCCGAAGCTGCGAGATTGTCTCGTCCGCCGCCGACGCCGGCGCCCGCGCTATTCGGAGCTCCAACGGGCGACGTTCTCGTGCACAGAGTCTTTTGTACGCGGCCGAGGCCTGGGGTCATGCGAAGCCGAGCAGCGGCGGGCGGCGCGGCTTCCTGCGGGCCTGCCGAGAACCGTGACCGTTCCCGACTCCACTTTCTGCACGCCCGCTATTGACCGGATGAGCGTGGATTTTCCTGAACCCGACGGTCCCAACAGCCCGGTGATCGAGCCTTTCTCAAGGGAAATGCTCACTCCCTTGAGAACCCGCCGCGAACCTCGCGTCACTTTGAGATCGTCGATGACGATTGCTCGTTCATGGCTCAGGTTAGTGAAAGACCGCGCCCCGCCTCAATAGGGTGATGACACTGATTTGAAGCGTTGCTGCGACGGTTATTTTGGCTGAGTAAGCAGCGCATAAGTGTGTGTGCGACGACGTCGGAGCAAAATCTCCCCTAGATGATGAAATATTTGTCGCGCCTGGGCGGATGCCGCTGTCGGCCAAGGCGTTCGGCGACGTCGGCGGGCGCTTTCAGGTGCGGTCTGCGTTTCGGCAGGCGTTCGCGTCGGTCTGCTTCAGGACGGTTTGCGTACGCGGGGGCCGACGGCGGAGAGATCCGAAAGACGGTGCGACGTCGGCGTCGTGCGGCGAATGCGGCGCGACGGCTGGCGCGTGCTTCGGTCGCGTGACCCGGGCATTGGCCCATAATCGATGCGCAGCCCGGCGATGTGTCCCGGCCTACAGGCGCGGAGTGGCGCTGCGCGGGTTATGCCGCCACGATAGTCGGCGGTAGCGTGTCCGAGCGGCCGAAGGCAGCACTCGAAATGCTGTGTGGTTAATAGCCACTGCGGGTTCAAATCCCGCCGCCACCGCCACAACAGCCCGAGGCGAACCCCTGGTCATGGAGCGACCAGGGTTCGTTTGTTGTGGGGCGGTTGGTGGCGGGAACGCAGGGCAAGCTCGGAAATGAAAATGCAAACCCGGGCGTAAAGGAAGAGTTGAAGCAGCAGCTGCTTTTAGCTGAGACAAGTATCTTTCTACACGCCATTGAAAAACTACTATGCAGTTAGCAAGGTGAAAGGCCATCGTTCACCCTTTTGCGTCCATCCAATCCAATGTAAAGGCGTACAATAAAAAGGGTAACACACAAATGCAGCTGAACCAAATACTCACCCAGGGAAGTGATTTCAGTGGGCTGATGTTAAAGTTGACTCTAGATTCTCAGGCTATCTTTTCGAAGCTATCGCGGGCTTTCCGATACAGTGTCGAGTGCGCAACTCATCAGAGTAACCCACATCAACCTCAATGACAGTGGAAGGTTTCGGGCGTGCCACTGCGGTCTTGGATCAAGCGAAAAAGTCGAGGACGCTCTAACCACGTGGCTAAGCTGACACTGGAGAAGGCAACGTCCGGAGCCGCGGACTGCGTGGACGACTGTGTCCGCAGTTATCAAGAAAACGAGAGTGCTTTCGGCCGAGCTGATGGACACCATACGCCAGACGACGTTGCATCGGCTCGGTCCGACGCCCTCGTCGACGGCTTCGGACAAGCTGACTACGCCGGAGGCCCAAACGACTTTCGAGACGGTGTTCAACGCTTTCGGGCATGGTCGGAAACTCAATTTCCCCATCAGTATTGTTAGGCGCGGCGGCCGACGCCGTTCTGGACCCTCATTCTGGTCAGGGCGAGCACGACCCTTTTTGCCGCCATAGGCAACACGATCGCGGAGATTGGAAAGCGTTCTCGGTGGCTTCGGACGCCTCTGTCAAAGATGTCGGATTACTGAGGAGCTGGCACTGAGACCAACAACTACTGGAGCAATGTGGATCCCGATTGGGATGGAGGCGCCTCGACGCGGCCAGCGAAGCTTTGGGGAAAGATGGGAACGTCTTTCGATGACGCCTCGAAACGTTTAACTGAGCTTTCCCGTTCGTATAACTCAGTCGCGGTTGAGTGTTTACAACACCGCTGACACTTTGGCGGGACTTCTGCGAACTCTCTCGGATTGGGGATCGCCGCTGGCCTCCGCCACTGCCGCAACGGCGACGTCTCGAAACGGTAGATTGGCCCCATCATTGGCGTACGTGGCGTCGGTCGCTGCGCTGCTCAAAGTGCTCAGCACGGTACGACGAGTTTTCGATGTGCTCTGGAAAACCTGGGACTTTGTTACGCTATTTGCAGGCCAGTGCGCCTGTGGCTTGGTCTGGTCCATGGATCGGGCGACCCTTTCGACGATCTACAACCCCAGTTTTCAGAGCAGTAGGATGATGTTGCGATGACAAATCAAGACGATCTCAAACCCGTCCTCCCGTCGATCCCGGCAGGATCGCCCATGGACGACGCGCTTCGTGGTTCGCTCAGGAAGATGAAGAATGACGCTGATCCGCAGATTAGAAGGCTCATCGACGACATTCCCTGCCGGCAAGCGAACGATGCGCGACCCGGCGGCAACGGAGTGGTCGAAGGCGAGTCCGCGAGGCTCGTCCGAATCTCGAGGCGATTCGAAAAGAGGTCGAAGCTTGAGAGGAAACCGGGCGCGGCCGACAGGATTATGGAAAAGCCCGAATGAAGGCTGGGGGCGGCCCAGGACGCGAGGCCTCAGGACGACGACGGCCGTGAGAGCTGCGGGCATCCGAACCGAGACCCGGGAGCCGTTCCGTCATCCGGAAGAACCGGCCGTCCTCGCTTGGCCTTGTCCGTTGTCGCCGTCATAGCCGGCATTCCCGGATTCGTGGCGGCGGGCGCCCGATTTCAACGTCTGCCGCTGCCTTCGGGGCGACGTCGCTCATCATCGCTTCCGTCATAGGCATGCTTTGCCCTGGTGTGGAATGTGGATCGACGTGATGCCATCATGTCGGCGATGCCGCTGGCAGGAGCCCCGGCCCAGCTTTCACTGCTGCTTTCACGCCGTCATTCACTATCAGGAGATACACGAGACCGGATTCGCGGCGATTCGAGTCCCAGTGCCCGCAGGCAGGTCCCTTGCTCTCATATGCGGCCCGCCATAGCTGGCCTGTGGTTCCTCCTTCTCGGCTTGGGGCATGCGGAAGGCGCGGAAAAAGCGGCGGCGGAGACAAAAAGAGCCTGAGGCAGAGAGAGCCAGAGGCAAGAACAAGAGGTTGATGAGAACAGCCGACAAAGCTAGGACCGTTTTGGCGGCAAACAACCCGGCCCGGGCGTTGCTTTCCTAGGCTCATGTCGCCTTCCCGGCCCGGGCGTCGCTTTCCCAGACCTGGCCTAGGCCCGCGGGACTCGGCTTAGTCCGCCGTCGCCCCGCCCGCTGCTCCGGACATTCCTGCCGCCCGCCATACCCTGGACGCTCTTTTTGCAGGGTACGTTCCTCGGCGAATGCCGCCGCAAGGGCATCCAGTGGTCGTTCTCTCGGTCCGCGGGGCGCTCTGGGGAAGCACTGGCTCGCCATCTCGCCTGGCCCTGTCGTTCCCCGCCCATGGATCGCTCAGCCCGGCATCCTGTCCTTCAGGTCCTCTGCGCCCGCTCGTCCCTCAGACCTTATTCGCGTCTTCTTCCTGCAAAAGTGGGTTCTTCCTCTGTGGGCGGTCGTCCCGTTGCGCGCCTTCTTGCTGTTGGGCGCGGTCCTCCCCGTTGCGCGCGTTCTTCCTTCCGCGCGCTTTCGCCTTTTGCGCGCGTTCTTGCCGCAGCGCCTCGCGTCTCGATCCCGAGCTGCGCGGCCGCAGCCTCGCGCTCCGCCTTGGGCATCCAGTCAGGCCGGACGGCCGGGCGTGAACCACCGCAGCAGCTCGATCGCATGACGGCGCCGCATCCGCCGGCAGCCGCGGCAAGGACCATGACCCCGAGATTCGACGAGTCGAGCATGAAAGTCTCTGAGGGCGGAAACGTTGAAAATGAGGTCGCACCCAACGAGCGGCAAGACGATCAGGGCGATCTTCCACCACTCGTAGGGGCGAGCGACGATCGCCAAAACCCACGTCGAGGAGACGATGAGGCCAAAAGCGCCGCCGTGGATGCTCGGTTTGCGTCGCCGAGCGCAATGCGATCGTGTAGGTGACAAAGGAAGGGATCGCGACCAGCGCGCCGGCGGGGAAGCCGAAGCCGAGCACCGCCGCACAAAGCCCGGCCGGGCGCGCTTCGTTGCTGGGCGGCAGGGACAGGATAAAGGCCGGGACGCTGATGGTGAACCAGCCCGTGATCGTGACGTGGATCGGCTGGAAGGGGCGCTTGACCGCAAAGATCACCGTCAGCATGGCGATGATGGCCGAATAGATCGTCTCGTCAGGAAGAGATTCGCCACGCGCTCGATGTTGCCGAGCACCCGCCGGCCTTCGCGAACGACGTACGGGAGCGTCGCGAACTGTCATCGAGCAGAACGATCTTCGCGACCGAACGGGCTGCAGCGGTGCCCGACCCCATCGCGACCCCGAGGTCGGCGTCCTGAGGGCGAGGACGTCGCTGACGCCGTCGCCCGTCATCGCCACTGTGTGCCCGGCGCCTGAAGCGCTGAAACCATCGCCCGCTTCTGCTGGGGCGTCACCCGTCCGAAGACTTGGCGCTCGTTGACGACTTTGTTGGAAATCGGCCTCGAGGATCGTTCGCGCGTCGACGGGCTGGCCGGAGTCCATGCCGAGAGCGGGTGACTGCGCCCACCGAGTCGGCGTCGCCGGAGATGACCTTCACCTGAACGCCCTGGCTGTGGGAAAAACTCCAGGGATGTCGGCGGCGTCCGGGCGGACTTTCTGTTCGAGGATGACGAGGGCCAGCGGATCGACCTGTCCGGGGGCGTCGTGGCCGTCACGTTCGTCTGGGCGTAGCCCAAAAGCAGCACCCGCAGGCCGGTCGAAAGCAATCTCCTGGGCGCGTGCGACGTCGGGGCGAGAATGTCCGGCGCCCCGAGCACGACGTTGCGGGCGGCAGAGCCTTCTCCCGCCGCAAAACCGATCCCTCGACCATTTCTTCGCGCTCGTGAACGGCTGGCGTTCGGAAACCTCCCAGGCGGCCTGAGGCGCGGACGCCCTCGATGATCGCCGTCATGGAGGAGTTGGGCGAGTCGTCCGCCGCGCCGAGCTGCCGAAGGGCCTCCAGCCTCGTCTCTTGCGAATGCGAGCCGATCGCCTCCACCCCGCCGAACGCCATGGCGTTTTTCCGTCAGAGTGCCGGTTTTGTCCGCGCACACGACGTCGACTCTCGCCAGGCCCTCGATGGCGGAAGCTCGTTGACCAGGCATTTGCGCATGCTCAGCCGCACGACGCCGAGGGCGAAGGCAACCGACGTCGTGAGAATGAGGCCCTCGGGGATCATGGGGACGAGAGCGCCCGTGACCTTGATGACCACTCTGGCGCCAATCGTTTCTGTTCGATGCGCGTTTGGTTGATGACCGTCAGAATCCCCAGAGGACGAGGACCACGTGATCGCCTTTGAGGATCTTGTCGATGCCTGACTGCAGCTCGGAATGCACGAGGGAGAACTGGGCCGCCTCGGCGGTGAGCTTGCTGGCCGCGTAGGAGTCGGCGCCGACGCTTCGTCGCGCGGTAGGCGCCGGTTCCCGACGCCACGAAAGAGCCGGACATGATTTCGTCGCCCGGCTTCTTGGCGATGGGGTCGGATTCACCGGTCAGCAGCGATCTCGTCGACCTCAAGATAGGCGGATCTGACCACGGCGCCGTCGACCACGATCTGCTCTGCCCGGGCCCACGACGACGACGTCGTCCTCCACGACCTCGTCGCGCTCGATCTGGGTCTCTTTCCCGCTTCGGCGGACCGTGGGATGGGCCTCGCCGACGACGGCAAGCGAATCGAGCGTGCGCTTGGCCCTGCAGCTCGGACGATGCCGACGGCGGAGTTGGCGATGATGAGGAGGCCGAACGCGCCGTTCACCCATGAGCCGGTGGTCATGACCAGCACGAAAAGCACTCCCAGCAAGGCGTTGACGCGCGTGAAGACGTTGGCGCGGACGATGTCGAGGGCGGAGCGGCCCGACCGAGGGGAAGCGTGGTGACCTTGCCCTGTTGAATGCGCTGGGCGACTTCGCTGCCGGTGAGTGCCTTCGCACGCCGGGGGTTCGCTTCACGTCGGTGAGGCTCTGTGCACTGAGTCATGGCGACAAGCCTACCAATGCGGGCCGACGGTTTATCTTCCGGGCGGATGCAAGCGGGGGACGTCCCCCGCTCGCCGGGGCCAGCCTTTCCGCGCCGAGGCTGAGGATCCCGCCCTCGAGTCCCGCCCGCTCGCCAGGGGCCAGCAGGGAGTCGCCGGGCCTCCGCTGTTCGGCGTTCCCCGTTCGCCGGCGCCGAGCGCTCCGGAATCCGGACCGTGCGCGCCCGGCGGCGAATCGAAAGTCCGCCTGCGAGTCCGGCTCCCGGCCTGGCGGCTATCTGCGAGCGGTGTCCGTGCGCATGCGGCGAACCGAGACAATCCTGAATATGACGGTCCATGCGGCCACGCCCGCGGCCCACGTCCAATCGAACGTGCCCCTGCAGCAGCGGCCACCGGGCGATCATAGTTATCCTGCACAGCGGCGCGAAGGGCGCGACGTCGCGGAAGAAAGACGGCATGGAGTCCAGGGGATAAAGTTGTTCTCCGAAGAAGGCCAGATGGCGAAGCCTCCCAGGATCACCCTGTATGCACCGTCGCTGCGCAGAAGGTAGCTGACCATGATGCCCATCGCCGCCGTCGAAAGCTGACTCAAACCAAGGTCAGGATGGGGAGAGCGCTCACATCCTCGTCGGGCCTTTCCAGCGGTGGTCGCGCACCCGACGAGCCAAACGGCCAGGATGCTGAAAAGCGCCGAGGTTATGGACAAAAAGGAGCTTGTTGACGAAGTTCGTGACGGGCCTGACGGGCGTCAGGGCGAGCTGGCGCGTCCAGCCTTGGCGCGCCTCGACCCCACCTGCGCGCCGATCGTCGCCGAGGCCATTCCCTGCGCCGTAGACACACATGCCGACTCGCGGCCTTGGCCGCATAGCGTTGCCGTCCCCGGCGGGATTGTCCGAATACTCCTGGAAGGCGCCGAACATGAGCATGATCGGCGAGGAACATCGAAGACGAGGATAGGAAATGTAGAAGACGGTGGTGCTCAGCCGCCGCCTGTAAAGAGACCAAAGGCTTTGAGTTGCATGTTCATTCTCCCGTGAGCTCCTCGAAGGCCTCTTCGAGCGAGACGTCGGTGACGGATATTCCGATGATCTCCGGAAGGTCGAGCATCGCCCGGTTGAGAGCGAGGACGTCGGTCCGGTCACGGAGACGCTGGTCTCGAGCTTGCCCCCGATTGACGCCTCGAGCCGCTTTTCGCCGCCTCTCTCGTCGGGAATCTCGCCCGTGACGGTCTGCGCCTCGAAGCTTCCGCGTATCTCGTTGGTGGGCCCGTCGGCCACGATCTTGCCGCGGTTCATGATGACGGTCCGTTCGGCGTACATCTCGGCTCCGCCAGTAATGCGTGGCGAAGACGATCTGTCTTGCCGCGCTCAGCCTCGGCGTGCATCGAGTCCCAAAATCGGCGTCGGGCGGTCACGTCCATTCCCGTGGTCGGCTCGTCCAGGACGATCAGGCTTGATCGGGCAAAGCGCTACGCCAGGCGCACGCGCTGCTGCTCGCCTCCCCGAGCACTTGCGCACGCGCCGCTTTGCGATCTCGGTCAGATCTCGTCCTGTCCATGACCTCGCGCCAGGGAAGCGGGTTTGAGGGAAGGCGTCGGCCACCATGCGAACAAGGTTTTCGACGGTGTGGTCGAGGAGGAGGCCGCCCGTTTGGAGCACCGCGGAAACCTTGCCCGCCTTTTATCGCGCGGCGGGGCGCGGTTCGAAAGGGCCACGTTGCCCGATGTAGGCTTCGACAGGCCGAGGGCTATCGTCCAGAGCGTCCGTCTTGCCCGCCCTGTTAGCCGAGAAAGCGACGACCTCGCCCGGGGATATCGAGAGGACACGCCGCGAACGGCTTCGACGTCGCCGAAAGCCTCGACGAGATTCTCGATGGACAGAGTAGGAACGCTCACAACTTACTATTTAACCCTCGCCCGGCGGGCGCCGCAATTGGTTTTCTAGCTGAATTTCGGAGAATATTCATGTTCCGCAGCCGCTTTGCCAGCCGGCCTTCGCCGCGCCCGGAGGCCTTTGTCTCGGACCGGAGGCCTTCGCCGCCCGGTCACAGCCAGCCGTTGTCGCGGGCGATCATCACCGCCTCGCGCGCGTGCGAGCCCCGGTCTTGTGGATCGCTGAGGAGAGATAGTTGCGCACGGTCCCTTGGGAGAGGAAAAAGCGAACGGGCGACGTCGGCGGTGGTCCCTCCGTCGGACGTCGCCCGAAGGACGTCCTGTTCGCGCTCGGTCAGCGGGTTGCTGGAAGCGGCCGACGACTCGGCCGCGAGGTCCGGGTCGACGACGCGCTGACCCGCCATCACCTTGCGCACGGCCGACGCGAGCGAGTCGGAAGGCGCGTCCCTGACTCACGAAGCCCGCTGGCGCTGGCCTCCATCGCGCGGCGCAGGTAGCCGGGCCGCCCGAGAGTCGTGACCATGAGGATTTTTGACGTCCGGGTGCTCCTTTGCGGATGCGGGACGCCGCGGCGATCCCGTCCATGACGGGCATCTCGACGTCGGCCAGGACGACGTCGACGTCGCCGCATGCACCGCCTCGATCGCCTCGCGTCCATTGCCGGCCTGCGCGACGACCTCGATGTCCTCTTCGAGATCGAGCATCATGGCGATGGCGCCCGCGAACCAGAGCTTGGTCGTCCGCCACGACTATCCGTATCGTCATGCCTCCAGTCTATTGGCTCGCGATCGGCTCTTCCCCGGCCGGATGCGTGGCAAACCCCCGGCGTCAAAGGCTCTTCGGCGGCGTCAAGGCTCCCCCGGCGTCGAATCCGCCTCACGGCCCACCCCTGCTTGAGCCGTCCGTAGGAGAGGACGCCTCGGCCTCCCTCACCCTCTGGTCAAGGCCCGCGAGCCCGCTCGCAGGCGCTCACCGCGGGTTTCGACGCGTCGTCGGGGAGGCGGACGCCGTCGTCCTCGATTCTCACCCCGAGCCCGCGTGGCGATGACGCGCACGCGGCTCGCCGCGTGATGGACGACGTTGGCCACCGCCTCCTCGAACGACGTGGGCGAGGACGCGCTCAGCCTGCTCGCCCACCTCGATCGGCTCGCCGCGGATCACGGGCGTGATTCCCGCTGCGCAGAGAAGCTCGCGCGCCGCCAAAGATCTCCTCGTCGGGCGCAGCCTCCTCGCGTCGCGAACGACGGCCCGCACGTCGGCCAGCGCCCTGATGCGCCAGCCGCCGCCTCGCAACAGCCTCGCCGCGCGTGCGCTCGCGCTGATCCGGCATGTCCAAAGGCGCGCCGAGCTGCGTCTTCAATGCGATGGCCGTGCAGCGTTCTGCCCGAGGATGTCGTGCAGATCGATCCGATGCGCTCGCGTTCGGCTTTCTGGAGTCAGCCGCTCAATCTTCTGTTCTTGATCTCGAGTTCCTTCTGGAAGGCGATGGTGCCTCCGACGGCGTAGAACGTGATCGTCAGAACGCACAGAAGGGGCGAAGGACGTGACTCTTTCTTGCAGGCTCGTTTTGCCGAGGCGGACGAGCAAAGTCGTCTGCAACGCGGCGAAAGCGAGCAATCCCGCGAGGGCAGGGCCCTCGCCCGCCCCGACGTCGTGTAGGCGATGACGGAAGAGACGAAGATGAGCAGCTGAACGTTCCCGCCGTCGGCGAAGAAGGCCGCCATGGTCTCCAGCGCGATCAAGGCCGCAATCGTGCTCCAAAAGGCCCGGAGAGAATCCGCGCTCCGACGTTGGAATGCTGGGAGACCAACCACTCGAAAAATAGACGATGTCGAAGGTTTACTACCAGCGTTAAGAACAGATATTTTTGACGCCGTTTTTCCGCAAGCAGCCCATGAACGATTGGAATGAGGGTGAAAAGCAGCCACACGTTCGCATACACCATCGTCAAGCCTTTCGGATGGGTTTCGCGCCCGTCCGCGAACTTTTTCCCTGGGGTTTTCGCATCGTTTGCCGACAGCGCATCACGGGGTTCGTTCGAGCTTCGGCGCGTCGGCCGCTTCGCCTTCGGTTGGGCCGACGCCCCTGTCTCGTCGGAGCGTCGCCGATTGCGTGTGCGTCGGCTTTGCGCTTGCCGTCGACCCTTTTGGACCTCCATCAGTCCCCTTCCGGGCGTCGTTTTCGTTTCTCGCCGCGCGGCGGCATGGCGCAAAAGGCCCGCCCCGCCTCGTGCGGGCGCATCCGAGTTTCTTGCGGCGCCCGTTCCGCTCCGACAACACTACCCGCCGCCGCGCTCGCCCGTCGGCCCGAGGTGAGTCGAGCCCAGGCTGTCCTCCGCGCAGGGCCCGCTTGCGGGAGGCCCGTTGCCCGTCTGCCGGGGGCTCGCCTCCGGTAACGAGCCCTCGGCGCGAAGGCTTCGCCGAGCCCGCGGCGCCGAGGGCGATTGTCTCTGCATCATTGTCGCGTGTGCGTCGAAGGGTGCGTCTGCACGGGCAGGGCCGCCGAGCCTCACGGCCGGAGACGCCGGATTGCCGTCCCTATCGCGCCGTGTCCTTGCGAATTCTGCGAATTGCGATGGCCGCGAAGAACGCCGTCCACGCTGCGATGTTCACGATCCACGCCCAGCTGAACGGACTGTCATTGAGGGGCCACTGGCTGAAATGGAAAAGGCCAGTACATCGGCGTGTGACGGGGCGAAGTCGCGGAAGAACTCGGGCATGTTGTCGAGCGGCATCCACACGCCCGCGAGGAACGCGAAGATCGCACTGCCGCCGCCGATGATCGCGTATGCGGCGTCGGATCGGAAAAAGATAGCCGAGGGCAAGCTCCCATGTTCGCCGTGACGAGGCTGCCGAAGAGGATGAGGCCGGGAACAGCGACCACATCGGGCCTTCCGCCTTCGCGCCGCAAAAGGACCCCCACGGCCACTCAAGCCGAGGAGCGACAGGAGCGCCGAGGCGAGCGCCAAAAGGATCTTGTGTGGCGAGGTGGGTGGCGGACGTCGTCGGTGAGGGCCAGCTGTCTGCTCCACCTCGACGCGCGCTCGATCCGACTCCGGCGGCTATGCTGGCCGCTGCCATCGTCGCGCCGTAGAAAGCCCTCATGGAGAACTATGACCTGTGCCGAGACGTTTGCTGTGTCCGCGCCAGATCGAGGAGTAGCTCTGGAAGGCCCCGAACGCGAAGTACATGATGACGGGCAGCAAAGCGCGAGCCCAGGTTCGACGGATAGAGGACGTGTGTGCCGGAACTGGTGTCGCAGGAGCGGCCAGAAGGCCGTGGAGAGGGCGGCGCGACGGCGCGGGGCGGACGGCTCGAATCGGCTGGCCCGCCGTCTTTTTCGTCTCCGGGCGGGCCGCACTCGCCTCCTGGCTGGGTTTCTTTGCTGACATGTCAAGACTCCTTAGGGGAAACGGCGGCTTCTGTCGCCGACGTCGGTCAGCTGCTCGAACGCTTCCTCGAGCGACTGATCGGTGATCGAAATGGACGAGACTCCAGGGAAGGCGATGACTTCGTACGAGGGCGACGGTGTCTGGCCCGGAAATGGAGAGGGTGTCGGCGCGATCGCGACACCGTTGCGCGACGGCCATGTGGGCGCTCGCGGCGGAGAGGCTCTCCTGCGTGTCGAAGGTCAGGTTGATGTGCTGCGTTCGAAATTGTGGCGTATCTGCGCGGTGCCGCCGTCGGCGACGATCTTTCCTGTTCAGTGATGATCGTTCTGCGAAGGCCTCGGCGCTCGGCGAGGTAGTGGGTGGCGAGATGATGGTCTGCCGCCTCGGCCTCGGCGTGCATCGCCTCCTCAAAAGTGGCGGCGGCGTTGACGTCCATGCCGGCGGTCGGCTCGTCGAGGATGACGAACCTCGCTGGAAAAGGCAGGCAGGGGCGAATCGCACCCGCTGTTGTTCTCCCCCGAGCACTTGCCGATTTGGCGTTTGGCGATTGCCGTAGATTCGTGCGCTCCAAGATTTCGCTGATCGGGCGGCTTGCCGTCAGCATCCCGGAGACCATGGCGACGATTTCGTAGACCGTGTACTCGCGAAGGAGGCCGCTGCTTTGCAAAAAGGGCCGACAGTCTGCCGCTGTCTATGGCCTTTGCGCGGATTGCCGCCGAAAACGGAGATCGACCCGGAGTCGGGCCGCGAGAGGTCGAGGACCGCGTCGAGCGTCGGTCTTGCCCCGCGCTGTTAGCCAGAAGCGCGACGATCTCGCCGCGGTACGACGGTGAAAGACACGCCGTCGACCGCGTGGACCTTCCGAAAGATTTGCGAACGTCCTCGACGACGAGGGCGGGTTCGACGCCGGAAGCGTGATCGCGCGGCGTTCGTCGCGCGGGCGATGATGTCGTACTCATGCTTCTGATTTTTCCTGATGGTGAAATCTCGCGGGAAACCATCGGCAGTCACGAACTGCCGATGACAAAGTGTCATGGGCCACTTTTTGGCTCTGCAGGGCGTAAAAAGCAAGGGCGGAGTCGAAAATGGCTCACGCGCAAACGCCCGACGTGACTTGTGTTCATGGAGAACACGGAGTTTCGCGTTGAGTTGGTGCGTTTCGGGTCGATGAGTCGTATCCCGTCGTCGTCGGACGGGGCCTCGAGGGAGCGTCGCGGAGTTCCTCGCGGACGAGCACCCCGACTCGGAGGGCGGCGGTGGTCACCGACTCGAACGTCGCCTCCCTGGCCGCCGAGGGTTTGATCTCCTCATTCGGCCTCGAGGCCCGCGGACCTCGTCGCCTTCCCCGCTGAGAGGCCTCAAAACCCGCGAGGTCGCGAAAGCATCGAGGACGAGGCTCATCGCCAGAGGATTCAGGCGCGACACCGTGATCGCTCGCCCTCGGGGGCGGCGTCGTCACCGACCTCGCCGGCTTCGTGGCTGCGACGTTCACTCGCGGGGTTCCTTACGTCAGCCTGACGACGACGCTGTTGGGGGCGGCGGACGCCGCGATCGGAGGAAAGACGGCGGTCGACACGCCCGCGGCCACCAATCTCATCGGCGCATTCCACCAGCCGGGCCGCAGTGTTCATCGACCTCGACAGGTGGCTCACGCTGTCCGATCGGCAGATTCGCGAGGGGCTCGGAGAGACCGTCAAGCATGCCTGCATCGCCGACGCGTGCTTCTTCGAGGCCCTCGAGGACGCGTTCGTCGAGCGGGGGCTCAGCCCTCGCCGAGTTCGTCCGCGACGACGCCTTGGCCGAGCTCACGGCAAGGCGCAACTGCGAGATCAAACGGATTTCGTGACCTGGACGTCCACGAGGGCAACAGGCGCATGGGATTGAACCCGGCCACACGATCGGCCGGGCGCTGGAGACTGCCGCCGGGTACACCCCTCAATCACGGCGAGTGCGTGGCGATCGGCCTGGCCTTCAGTCCCGCCTCCGGCGAGCTGCCTGGATACTGCAGCCCCTCCGACGTCGCGAGGATCGAGGCGCTCCTGAGCGCGATAGGCCTTCCACGAAGATTCCCGAGGAAGTGACGGTCGATCGGATCATGGAGGCCATGGCGCACGACAAAAGCAAAGCCAGCGCCATCCGCTTCGTCTTCCAGGAAGGCGTCGGCGCCTTTGTCGTGCACGACGGCGGATCCTATGCTAGGCCTGTTGCGGCGGAGGATGTGGCTGCGCCTTCCTGCAGTCGCAGGTGTGAGCGGCAATCGCACGAACGGCCGCTTCACCGATCTCGACGCCGCAGGCGAGCTACTCCCCGACTTCCGGTCAGCGAGGCGCAGGGGCCGCGGCGTCGGCGGACGGGCCGTAGCCGTCCGCGTTCGCGGGAGCCGCCGGCCTGATCGCCGTCGTCCGCTTGCTTGCCGCTGTCCGCTTTTCCGTCGCCCCGTCGTCGCCGTCGAAGATGGAGCTGAAGCGGGCGTAGGCGAGTGAAAGGCCGAAGCACACAAGGCCTGCCAGGAGGAGCGAGACGATCCGCACGAGCGAGTTCTGGCCGGCCATGTCCACGATCGCGAATCGCAAGACCATGACCATGATCAGCCCGAGCCCGTAGATTCGAAGGGGCCTTGCCGCGCGCAATGAAGCCGATGAGCACGCACACGGTTCCCGCGGTCAGGAAGGCGATCGTCCCGAAGACGGAGGACCCGCCGGAAACCCCGCCGAAGAGGAAGAAGGCGCCGACGACGCCGATGGTCGTGTTCGCGGCGACGACGGCCGATCCGGCGACGTTCTCCGCCGCGGGCCACGCCATCCAGGTCAGCGCCATGTTCAACGCCAGGAGCGTGGCGAGGAAGGCGGCCTTCGCCGGAGGGGCTCACTGCGTCGCGGACGAGGGAGGACGGCGAGGCACTCGTAGCAGAGCACGCCGAAGCAGATGCCCACCGGAGCCAGGAGCAGCACCGTGGTGGGTTTGACGACGATCTTCGATTGCCCCGGTCGATGGTCTGCATCATGATCACGCAGAGTGAAGGGCGGGCGTTCGCCCCGGCCTTTTCCCGCAGAGAAGCTCCGTGGGTGAACTGCTCGTCAGCAGGCCCGCGTAGATGAGAAGGGCGACGGCCAGGTTGACCAGCGCAATGTGGAGGACCAGCCGCCATTCGTCCTGCAATCCGGCGGCGGACGCCAGGCGCAGCAGATGCACGGGCACGGCGCCGACGACGGCGACTGCGAGCGCCCAGCTCGAGGCGATGAGGACCGGGCGGTTTGAGGCGCGGCGGCTGACGACTAGACGACGCCTACCGTGATTGCAGCTGCGAGGAGCGAAAAGACCTCGCGCGCCGTCCCGCCGGGCTGCTGGATCTCGAAGAGAAGCAAAGTCGCGGGCATGATCACAGCGTGCTCTGCGGAACGGCGTCCGACGGTGGGAACGGCGCTCAGCGCCACGGCCCCGACCACGATGAGCTGAAGAGCGGGGTGCACGTCCTTTGCGGGCGAGCTCCAGCGGGCGTTGAAAAAGTCGACGACGCCCAAAGTGACCGCGGTTGCGCTCGCCAGGCCGCGTACGCGCCTCGATCGCGCGTTCAGGGGAAGGACGGAGACGGCGAGGGTTGCGGCGAGGACGGCGCCGAGCAAGGCGAGGAGCGCCCACGGCTCGTCGGCGCTGATCGGAAGGGGCGCGTTGCGCATGGCTGAGAAGACTTGCACGGCCGCTGGGCAGCCGGCGAACCACCCGCCGCACAGCGCATCCGAGTACATAGGCCACGCCGCGATCGCCCAGTGGGGACCACGGCGTACACGCCCAGGGTCCAAGCCAGCGTGGCCAGAAGCGCGTCGAGGAGGAGACGGGCGAAACGGTCGCGGCGACGACGTAGGGGGTGGCTGCAAGCCCCGCCGCCGTGACGGCGAAAGCGATGGCCGCGTAGGCGGTACGAAGCTTGTAGGAGGCCTCTTTTGCGCGCGACAGAACCGCATACGAGCGTGAGGGCTCGCGGCAGCGAGGAAGATCGCCCAAGTGGCCTTGGGGCCTGGGCGAGGGTTGTCGTAGGCGAATGTCCCGCCAGGATGACCGTCACTATTCCGCCCGCGCCGACGATGAGCGCAGCGAAGAACGTCGCGCTTTGCCCGCTAGAAGAATGAGAACCACGGACCACGCGGTCAGCAGAAGTATGGCTGCCCCGGGCGGGATCGTGCCGCCAAGCACGCCGCCGATGATCGCCACGAATCCGAGGCCGCCGCCCGTTCCCACGACCGTCGCGGCGGCAACCTGTTGCCTCCCGGGCGCGAGGGACAGCTGCCGGTGCCGACGCCGGTGAGCGCCGCAGCGACGACGCCGATGATGAGAATCTTCACGTAGTGCGGAACCGCGTTCCACAACAAGAGGCGACGAGGCTCGCCGCCGCCATGAGGATGAGGAGCGAGGCCGCGAGGACAGGAGGTAGCGGCCCAGTTGCTTTTTCCCGCCGATCCGCTTCCACAGGGTTGTTTTGGCGCGCTGAGGCTCGAACGTCGGCCTCTCGTTTGGCCTGGCGGGCTGGGCGAACGTCTGCCCTCGTTTTGGCCCGGCGGGCTGGGCTTCGAACGTCTGCCCCTCGTTCCCGAGAGAAGGCGCTGTCGCCTCGTTCGCAGACCCGTGGCGATAGTTCGCCCACTTGTCGAATGGGCCGCCGACGCCCCACCCGGCGACTTCGCCTTCGGCCGGCTCAACGTGGCCTTCGCCCGTTTGGCCGACGTCGATCGGCTCGTCGCCCGCGAGCTGAACGTCGATCGGCTCGTCGCCCGCGACTTGAGACGTCGGGCGCATCGACTGGGAAAATCGCCGCCTCGTTGGCGGACGCCGCGGAAACGGCGGAGTCGGATCGCGGCCGACGCCGATGCCGCGAAGCGGCGGACGCCGCGAGCCTTCGAGTGCGGATCGTGAGTCTCCACGACGTAGCGAGCCGTGATCGCATCCGGTCTCGCATGGCTTGCTGGGACCGCCACGTGAGCCGTCGATCGGGGAAGGGAAGCTCGCCGATCTTAGCGTCCGCGGAAGTGCGGTCGCCCGTCCGGTCGACGCCGCCCGCCCGATCGACGTCGCTCGGGCGGCTTTTGCGCCGTCGAGCGCCGTCTCGTGTCGCCCGGCCTGCCCGGGTCCTCCTCTCAGACCCGTGCGGTCTTCCGTCTCTTCGAAGGCCGCGGTGGTTTCGTGGGGCGCCGCCTCAAGCGACGCCCGGTCGGATGCCGCGTCGTCCTGCGCCCTGGCCGGCCCGACGCCGACGAGAGGGGGCTCCGGCACAACGGCGTTCTCAATGCGGGCCATGCTCGAGATATTGAGTCGAGCTTTCCCAGGAGCAGATCGAAACGTGCGACGAGGGCCTCGACTGCGCCCTCCCCGTCCTGACTCTGCTTATGCGGTGTATCCATGCGAAGCCTTTCACTCTCAGCCTCTGAAAATGTTTAGCTATGGCACGATAGTAGATTCTATATGCGGCTGGACGCTAGGTGTTTTCAATAGGTAAAACTAGATGCAAGATAATTTAAAACATTGTGCATATTCGCGATCTTCTGCCGTTTCACGCCATGCGGACGAGCGTCATTCGGCCTCGCGTGGAGCTTTCCCTAACGAGTCGCGCGGCCCTCCCCAACTGGACGGCCGCTGTCCTTCCGAACTGGGCTGCCGCTGTCGCTTCCGAACCGAGATGGCAAACTCGCGCCGCCCTTGGGGCATCGCCCGTGTGGTTTGCGGTCCTCTCGCGCCAACCCGGCGCCCAGAATCGCCTACGTCGAGACTCTCAGATCAGCCCAGACGGCGCCTGGAGCTATCCCAGACCGCACTTTTGGGCCAGCCCAAACCAGCGCCTTCGGGCCAGCTGAGACCTGGGCCTTCAGGCGAGGCTCTGTGCCGAGCCTTCTCACACCGGCCTAGGCGTGACCCTGCGTGCCCGTCGGCGCTTGTTCCGGTCAAAGGGCTACTCCGACCAAGCCGCCAGCTCGTTTCCGCGGGGTCTTTGAAATGGAATCTCCGCCCCGGGAAACTGAAGATGTCCCCGAACAATGACGCCGCCGCTGTTCGCTCGACTTCCTCCCGCATGTGTTCCAGGTCGACGACGTAGACGGTGACGGCGAGGCGCGACGTCGGCTCGTCGGAAGCAGAGCCGCTGCCGACGCCGCTGTCCGCGGTGTCGATGTAGTCCTCGCCCATTTCTGTATCTCCATCCAAAGGTGCGGGTGTAGAATTCCTGGGCTTGGCGCAGGGCCTCGCGGTCCGGCGCGGGGAACTCGACGAAGTCGATTCGATTGTGCGTCGCCTTCCCGAACTCCTGTTCGCTTTGATCCTGCCCGCCCTGGCGCTTGCCCCGTCTTGAGTCGTGTTCCTCTTCGCTCATGCGGTTCTCGCTTCCGTGCTCCTTTGAATGATAGCTCCGGCGAAAGCGGCCCCTAGAAAAGGCCCCTTTAGAAAGAAGTGGGGCCCGGCAACGGTGCCGACGCTGCTCCAGCCGAGCCGGCGAAGCGGTGAAGCGCCCGCGTGGCCGAAGCGCCTGCAGGCAGGTGCTCCGCCGGCGCCCGCTGGACGCGACTCATTGGCGAACGGCCGCGTCCAACGGCGTCAGAGACTGCGCTTCCATGGGGACCGAAGGTCTGCCGCCATCGTCGTCGGGATCGAGGGCGGCTCTGTCCGTTTCGGCGTCGGGTCCGGCCTCGCGGTCGATGCTCCCTAGGCTCTGCCTTGCGGATAAATGCCTTCCCGCATGCTGTTGCCTCCTCGAGGCCTCCGTTACTTTCCGCTGCGCCTTCGGAGGCTCTGGCTCCCTCGGCGGCGGGCGCGTTCTCTTTGCTCGGCAGACTCGCCGATAGTCACGCGGGTCGGAGCGAATGCGGCGACGAGATCGAGTTGGGATCGTTGTTATTCCCTCCGTTTACGCTTACCATCGCGGTGTGCAGACGCTTGAAGAGGTCCTCAGTCTCCTTCGTCATTTTTACGAGCTCTTGCGTGGAATTGAGCAGATCGTCAAGATTCCGACGCATCTTGTTCGCCCATTCAAGCGAGAGAGACGAGACCTCGGTGATGACCTTGGGCACGTGTCGCTTGAAGCGAGACCAGATTCTCCGGAACGGTCCACCACGCTGGAAACGATCTCGCCGATGGCTTCGCTAATCGTGTTGTGGACCGTCACGACGAGGTTTGAAGCCACGGTGAGTCCGTCGACAGTGCGTGCGAGCAGGTTCCCGCCAAGTCGACGTGCTTTGCGACGTCGCTCTGAAGATCAGGTAGGTCGAGACCGTCGTTCCGTCCAAGGGCGAGACGTCCGCGTGGATGGAACGCAGTAGGTCGTCGGCGTTGCTCTGGGCGAGTCCGCCACTGAGCTCCACGCCTGGGCGAAAATTCTCCGTCTGCGTCGGGTCGCTGGCGAGTTGGTCGAGACCAGTCTTTGAGCGGCGACAGGTGGTCCAGCCACGAGGCGCCGAGCGAGGAAAGCAATTCGACCGGCTTCATCGAGAAGGATCCGGAGCCTCCGCCAGGCTTTGAGGCTGTTGAGCGAAGGGCTGACCCAGGATTGGCCCTCGATGCGCTCAGCCAGTGCCTGCCCTTCCTGGACGAGGCCCAGCCCAGAGAACAGGGGTGGGGAATCGTTGTTTTGCATCTTTAGACATTCGTGCCTCCCAGGATCTCTCCCAACTTGCGGAAGTCGCGCGGATTCCGAATCCGCGGTCTCGTAGGAATTTTGCCGTCGTGCGCAGGTCGGACACTGTCAAATCGATGGCGGCCGCCGACGCCGTGATGACCGCGTCCGCCTCTTTTTCGCCGACTCAAAAGGCGAAACGAGGAACGAGCACAGATCGCGAAAAGCCCGCCCTGTCAGACTCGTGGATGTCAGAGGCAGAGGTCGAGCCGCCCACGCTTGTGCTGATTTCGCTATCTTTGCCGCATGCCCGCTTAGCGCGGAGGGATCTACTTGCATTCGTCTTTCACCGACGCCTCCAGAGGTTGGATACGCTTTCTTGTTGTCGTCTTCGTCGTCGACGTCGGTTGTGACGCGTCCCCACGCTTCGTCCGCTGCGGCTCTGGCGGTGGGCGAGTCTTTGCCGAATTCGTCGTTGACCATGTCCACGTAGCTCTCGGTGACTTTGCGGGTGGGCCTTGTGGAAGGTCTCGAGGATGAGGCCGGCGAGGTCCGAAGCCGTCAAAGGCTGTGGCGGCGTCGGTGAGCTTGAGGTCGCTCAGACCTCCAGGCTGTCGACCGTGACGCTGACTTCGCCGCGACGGCTGGAGGCGCGTCCGCGAGGTTCTGCACCTTCGTTTCCGAGTTCTTTGGCACGCTGGAGCTTCGCCTCGGCTGCCGCTATCTGCCGCGTCGGGTGACGCCGTGCCGAATCAGCACCGGAGAAATCTTCAAACACTATATGTATCTCCCGAAAGTCAGTGATTGTGTCGGGGTGAACAGCTATGTCTTAACGCTACCGGAGGGTTAAAAGAAGGGATGGTCGTCTCACTTCTCCCCGCCGCCGTGCTCGCGTCAAGAAAAACAGCGTCACGGCAGGGATTGCGCCCTTCTAGGGACTCTGTGCCCATCCTCTTTCACCGACGCCTCCAGAGGGTTGGATACTGCTTTCTTGTTGTCGTCTTCGTCGTCGACGTCGGTTGTGACGCGTCCCCACGCTTCGTCCGCTGCGGCTCTGGCGGTGGGCGAGTCTTTGCCGAGTCGTCGTTGACCATGTCCACGTAGCTCTCGGTGACTTTGCGGTGGGCCTTGTGGAAGGTCTCGAGGATGAGGCCAGCGAAAGGTCCGAAGCCGTCAAGGCTGTGGCGGCGTCAGTGAGCTTGAGGTCGCTCAGGCCTCCCGAGCTGTCGACCGTGACGCTGACTTCGCCGCGACGGCTGGAGGCGCGTCCCTTGAGGTTCTGCACCTTCGTTTCGAGTTCTTTTGGCACGCTGGAGCTTCGCCTCGGCTGCCGCTATCTGCGCGTCGGTGACGCCGTGCCGAATCGGCACCGTTCGTGGGAGTGTCGTAGAACATCGCTTTAGTTCCCGGAGGTGAGTGGCGTCAGCCTGCGGTGGTGCACTTAGCACTGACGTACTTCCCTCCAAAGGTACGGTGAAAGCCCATTTGCTACAACTTTCTACTAAAATTGCAGTGACAATGACATTCTAGTCGAGGTTACGCAAATAAAAAAGCAGGTTTCTCGATTTTGAGATGCATGTCGTGAACAAGACCGCACGAAACGGAACGCTAAAGGAATGAAGCCCGCACCCGCATCAAGGCGCTTGGACAGGCGATGTGGTTGAATCTGATGGGGCAAGTGAGCCGACTCGCTCTAAAATCGGCGGGAAAGAGTCGGTTTAAAGCTCACTGTCAGGGTAGCGGGATTTGAACCCACGGCCTCTTCGTCCCGAACGAAGCGCGCTACCAAGCTGCGCCATACCTCGGTGCGGCATTTCTGCAACCCGTTAATGATAGCCAGGTCAGCAGCTCAATGTGAAACGTCGGCTTCGAGACGGTTACCGCTGCAGGGCGCCGCCTCTGATCAGGGGAAGACGACGTCAGCTACAATCGCCTCCGGCCTGCATGCCAGCGGACGGGGGCGAGAGGCGAGGCGCCGAGGCTCGCCGAGACGTTGACCCATGCGCCGGGTGCGCCGAGACGGCGGCGCCGTCGCGGCGTATGACCTCGCCGGCGTCGAGCCATCTGTACGAAGCCCGCCACGAGGGGCGTGGAAGGTCGCAGTTGGTGACCAGCGCGCCCTTTCCGGGGACGCACCTGGCCGCCGTGCGTGTGTCCCGCGAACACGAGCGAACATCCGTCATCAGCCCGTGGCGTCGAGGATCCGCGCGTAAGGGGCGTGCCAGCCGATTGCGATTCGAGGCTTCGGGCCGGACGGCCGGGTGTGGGCGTCAGGGGAGCTTGTCGAGCCTGATGTGGGGTCGTCGACCCCGACGGCGTCGACGTCGATCCTGTTGACCGTGAGGGCGGTGCGCCCGATTGTTGAGTCGATCCACCCGAGCTCTCAAACTCGGCTCGCATCTCCGGCCAGGGAGCTCGCGCACTTTGCCCCCGTGGAATGCGAGGAGGGCGCTGAAGTATGTGAAGGATTTTTCGGCCGTGGAGGGTAGTAGTCGTTCGAGCCGAAGACAGACAGCCCGGCAGCAGCGCGAAAACGGAGAGCGTGCGAAGGCAGCGGTGCGACAGCGGCCGAGTGGGCGATGGAATCTCCCGTGAGGACGAGGAGGTCAGCCCTCGTCGGCCAGCTTCTCGATCCAGGCCAGCTCTCGCCGTTGCCACGCGAGCAGATGGATGTCCGACAGGTGCAGGACCCTCAGGGCGTCGGGGGTCGCCGTCGTCGAGGAAACTGCGTCTTTCATGCGGGGCGGAAAAAGGCGGGTCCAATGCATCGCTTTGCCCCCGAACGGAGGCCTTCGGCTCAGATGCCGTCGAGCCCCCGCGACGGGCTCGACGGAGGCATCGGCCGAAGATGCCCCTCGGATCCAAAACGAGAGTGCGGCGGCGCAACGCAAACGCCTGAGCCTCGGCGAGGCTCCACAGCCCGGTTGCAAACCCGGCGGCAGTTCCGGCTGCCGCGATTCGGGCGGCTGCCCTGCCCAGCTCACGGCTTGAGTCCCGCGTCGAAAAGGTGGCTCAGCTTCATTGCCGCTCAGTCGTTTCCGTCGTCGACTTTCGACCGCCGTCGTTGCCAGTCGTCCTCGTCGTCTTTGTGCTTAGACTGGTCTTCTGAGGGCGTTTGGCTCGTTTGGGAGCCGCTGGAACCTTCGCTCAGGGGAAACGGCAGACAGGGGTGGGGCCTAGGCGACTTGCTGCTTGGAGCTGCTCGAGGCGGGGCAGACTGCTTGCCGTCGTTGAGGTGCTTTGTTGGGCTGGCCGTCGAGGGCCGCCTTCGTGTACGTCGAAAAAGATCATCGCGGGAAAAGGCCGCCGTGACCCTCACCGTAGCGCTTTCCCGCAGTGACGGCGTTGAACATGGTCTTCGTCCAAAGACATGTGGCCCTGCCACGGCGCTGGCCAACTGGGGTGTAGCCCATGAACCAGGCGTTCGTGTCGTCGTTGGCCGTGCCCGTTTTCCCTGCGACTTCGCGGCCGGGCACCTGAGCTGTCTCGCTCGTCGCCCCCGGCGCGACGACCTGCCTGAGGACGGAGGTCGTCTTGCGGGCGATTTCTTTGTCGAGAACCTAGATCGCAATCCAGTCCTTCGAGGCGAGGACGTTGCCGTTGAGTCGGAGACCTTCAGTAAAGACTGGGGCTTGCAGCGAAGGCCTTCGGCGCCCAAAGTCGAGACGGCGCTCGCCAGTGACGAGGGTGACTTCGTTGGCGCAAGGACCATCGACGGGAAGTACTTCACTTGCCCCCGTCGCCTCGCTCGACGCCCATGTTCTTGGCCGTGTCGGCGATGTCGCACAGGTTCAGCTTGTTTGCCATGCGGACGAAGGAGCCGTTGACGGATTTGCGGGTGGATTCGAGCACCGACATCATGCCGCCGCCCGGCCTCGAGGTTTGCTGAACTTATGGTTGTCGGGACTTGGCGAGCGAGGGATGTTCCAGGAACCGCGGGAGGGTTCTCCGTTCGAATTGATGATGTCGTGACTGCGAGCGGCCGCTCTTCAGCCATTCGATGAGGGTGAAGACTCGAACGTCGAACCGGACTGGAAACCGGTTCCGCCGCCCATGCTGCGGCTTGACGTTGAGGTTGACCTTGGTCGCGCGGGGTCAGCCTCGGTGGCGTTGCCGTAGTTGGTGTTCTGCAGCCATCGCGACGATGTGGCCGGTGCCCGGTTCTACGCTCGACATCGCGGTTTGGATGTTTGGAGGCGTCGTCGGTCGGGATGTGGTTGACGAGGGCGTCGTGGGCGTCCTTCTGCTTCTTCGGGTCCAGGGTGGTCTGGATCGTCAGGCCGCCATGGTACAGCTTTGCGACCCTGTCATTGCGATTCTTGCCCCAGCTTTTCGTCGTTCAGCAGATCGTTGCGAACGTACTCACGCAAGTAAGGCCGCGCTCCCGCCGCCGCGCACCCCGTGGGCTTCTCCGAAATGTGGGACATGTCGGCGATCGGGACGTTCTGGGAAGAGGTCATCTCCTCCTTCGTGATGTAGCCGTTGCGGTACATTTTCGCGGATGACCGTGTCGCGCCTGGTCTTGGCCTCCTCTGGGTGCTTGACCGGGTTCCAGCGCGCGGGAGACTGCGTGATTCCCGCAGAGCATTGCGGACTCAGGGGATGTTCAAGTCCTTCGCGGACTTGGAGAAGAAGTACTGGGCGGAAGCCCTCGACGCCGTAGCGGTTGGGGGCCGAATTGGGCCAGGTTGAGGTACCCGGCGAGGGATCTCGTCTTTCGACATCTTCCGTTCGACGGCGATCGCGAGCCGCGCCTCGTTGATCTTTCTGGCGATCGTGCGCTCGGTGGCCTGCTCAGTGAGGATTGTGGTCGTTCTTCCGCGCCCCTGCTCGATGAGGGCGCTCTGACGTACTGCTGCGTGATGGACGAGCGCCGGCCGTGCTGCCTCCCGTGAGGTTGTTGACGAACGCCCCGCCAGGCCTTGGACGTCGATGCCGTGGTGCTCGTAAAAACGCCTGTCCTCGATCGAGACGGCGGCGTTCTTCATATGCTTGGAGATCTTGTTCGAGTGCGACGACGACCCTGTTTTTCCGTGTAGAAGGTCGCGATCTGGCTCCCGTCGGAGGCGAAGAAGCACCGATTGCTCCGAGGGTTCGACGAATCCGAGGTCGTCGGGGAACTTTCCTCGAACATGGCGGTCACTGCATTGACTCCGGTGCCGAGGTCGTAGCTATCGGCAGTGATGAGGCCTGCGAGAGAGGGTCCCGCCGATGAGGCACTATGCCCGGAGATGGCTCCGACGAGGTGTGAAGATTTGACGCATGGTTGCGCCGCCTCGGCTCGTATTCGACATAGTGTCCAGGATACGTGGTGAACCTGGGATGTCCTCTCGGCAAAAAGCAGATCCGGCCGTGATATGCGCCCGTGCGAGCAGGCGCGATCGTGTTCCGCGAGACCGGACTGGACGGCGCGCTCATATGCGCCCGGTGCAAGCGGCGCGATCGGCGCCGAGTCGGAAGAGGGCGGCTGCCCCGCCGTCGAACCGGGCGTCGCCGTCAAACCGCTGCCGACCTGGCAGGGCTCGGCTGTCGAACCGGCCGTTGCCGGAACCGCCCGGCAAGACATGCGGCTGCGGCGGCGCAAAAGGACGCGCCGGAAAGAAACTCGAGGGGTTAAATTCTGGAAGGGCAAGATGCCGCGGAAAGCTGCGAAGCTGCGGCGGGCAGGGGATGCAGGGTCTTGTGGGGTCCCTGTTCGTCATGTATAAGGGGCTGGGTGCAGAAGAGTTTAAGAGACAAGCAACAACGACGACGTTGTTAGGAGGCGAATATGCCTGCAGGACCTTTGGATCCGCGATGGGCAGACAATGCGAACTGTGGGCAGCTGCGACGCCGAGGCTTTTGTTCTCCACTTCTTCGGCGCAAAGGATGAGGACATCTGCCGCAACTGCTCGGTTCGCCCTCATGTGCCTCGCCGACGCCCGCTTCAGTCGAATATGCGCTACGGCTGCTGGGGCGGATTGACCGAGCGCGAGCGGCGCCAGCTTCTGCGCGCCGTCCCGAGCTGAGCGGATTGGTACAGGTCCATCACGTCCTCCCCAGGTCCCGTTTTTCGTCGCGATCCGCGAAGGCAGCCGCTGCGCCTCTCGCGTCGGAACGCTCAGAAGAGAGACGCAAAGGCGACGGGGACGACGGAGTGACGCGCGCTGCGGCTGGGGTAGCTTGTCTCCATGCAGAAATGGGAGTACGCGACATCCCTCTGATCATTCACACATAAAGCAATACTCGACACCTGGGGCGACGACGGGTGGGAGCTCGTCGCCGATCATCCCCGGGACCCGACAGGCAAAACCTGGTGGCTTACCTCAAACGGCCGAAGGACGGACGGATGGGCGTCTCAGATCGCCTTGCCGAGCTCGGGATCGAGCTTCCTCCGGTGCCGCGCCCGTCGCCGCATACGTGCCGGCGACCCGCTGTGCGACGTCATCCGCACCTCTGGCCAGCTTCCGCTCGTCGACGGCGCTTTGCCCGCCAAGGGCAAAGTCGGCTTAGACGTCCCCGCCGGAGACGCGAAGGGCCTCGCCCGCGTAGCCGCCATCAACGCCTTTGGCCGCAGCTGCGGCGTGAGGCCAGCAGGCTGGACGGCCTGTCTCGGGTCCTGCACGTGACCGTCTTCCGTCTCTTCGGCGCCCGATTTCACAGGGCGGCCGCAGTGAGCCAACAGCGCGTCCGAAATTCTCGAGAAATCTTGCGGCGAAGCGGGAAGGCATTCGCGCTCGGCCGTGGGCGTAACCGTCCTCATGGACACGGTCGAAGTCGAGGTCAGTTCGCGACCGTGTGAGCTCCGCGAGGGTCGCGTGGACGGCCCAGCCGCGTGAACGTGGACGTCTCAACCGTGTGAACGCGGCAACCGAGCAGGCGTCGCGAGGTCCGTGTGTAAGCCTCAACCGCGCGCACGTCGCAAGGGCTCCGGCGGTCGGAAGTCTCGCTTCCGACCGCCGAGGGGCTCCGTCGGTGGGCGCGGCGCTGGGCGCGATCTCGATGAGGAGAACCGCTCTTCCCTCGAGGGCGTGATCAGCCGCGCGAAACGAAGTCACAGCGACTTGTTCACCGTTTTCGAGGCGCCCACGAGGGCAAGCTCTTCCTGCGTGAGGTCGTGGGCGACATAGATGCCTTCGAGAGTCCGCTCTCCGAAGCGATTGGCCAGATCGATCAGCGCCTTGGCGACGCGGCCGGGGACGTCGGAAAAGACCAGATCGGCCATCTGCTCGTTCGTGTTGCGCAAACGACGGGCCAGCTCTCGAAGCATGGTGACTTGCCATGTCGGGATGCTGGTTGATGAAAGTTCATCATGTCTTTTATGGGCTAGGGAGATCAGGCGGGTGGGCGCGATCGCGGTGACCGTAGAGGAACGGGCGCCGAGGTCGGGCTGATGAGAGTTCGCCGATAGATCTCACCCGGGCCGGAGCGGCGATGAGATTCTCGCGGCCGTCGTCGGACGAGTGGCTGACATGACTTGCCGTCGGTGACTATGTATGGGCGGTCGCCTCGTCACCTTCATGGAAAAAGCGAATCGCCTCGTTTGAGACGTTTCGCTCATCAGCTGGCTGAGAGCCTCAAGGTCCTCCGCGTCGATGTCATGAAGAGCGGAACCGCCTTGAGAACATAATGTCCATCTGTTCCCTTTCCGTCGTTCAATCCTTTGTGAGTGGATCACACTAAACTCTAACATTGCAATTTACCTCACAGTCGATCATGTTCGAGTTTTCGAGCGAGTTACGCAGGGCATGCCTTCACGTGCCTCTTTGTCACAGCGTCACGCGGTCCCTTTCTGCCCGAGGACGCAGCGCAGAGATAAACCGCCGCCTGACTGGCGCTCTATCCCGACGCCGCGTGCGCACTGGATTTCTCAGGGAACGCCGAACTGTTGGTGGCCACCGTCCTCTCGGCGCAGACCACGGACGCGCGAGTCAACACCGTCACCCCGCGCCTTTTCGAAGCTATCCGGACCCGAGGCCTGCCGGCGCGGACCGCCTTAGAGCTCGAAGACATTCTCCATCCCCTCGGCTCTACAGAGCCAAGGCGGCTCTGCATCGGCCTTGCCGCCTCTCTGTGCGCGAACCACGGCGGCGGTGCCGCGGACCCTGGAAGAGCTCGTCAAGCTTCCGGCGTCGGAAGGAAGACGGCGAACGTCGTCCTCAAATGCGTTTGGCGTGCCCGGAATCACCGTCATCTCCCACGTCGGCCGCCTCGCACGGCGCTGGGCGTGGAGCAGAAGCGAGGATCCTGTCAAGGTCGAGGCGGACATCGCCCGCCTCATTCCCGAAAGCAGTGGACGCAGGCGTGCCACCGGATCATCTTCCACGGGCGTCAGTGTGCCGAGCGCGAAAGCCCGCGTGCGGGGCGTGCGCCCTGGCCGACGTCTGCCCTCCTGCCCGCTTCTTGCCGGGCGGGCTTGAGCTCGGATTCATTGCCGAGGCGGGCGAGGCTCGGATTCATTGCCGGGCGCGTTTTGAGCCTCAGATCTGGGCCAGGAACTCCAAGACGAGCTCAGTGACGCGACTGGGCTGCTCTTCTTGGACGAAGTGCCCGGCGTCGGGAACCTCGATGAAGCGATGGTTGCCCTGGCGAACTCAGAGGTCCTTTCGCTGGGCCCGCGCGAGCAGGAGCGGGTCGCGTTCGCCGCGCACCGCCCACGGTTGCGTTCACGAAGCGGCGGGTGAGGCCATGTGTTTCGCGTCCGTTGATCTTCGACGTCGAAAAGGTAAGACCAACGAAGCTGTTCGAGCGAGATCGACGCCGCCTCGGGCAGACGGAGCGCCGCGGCGCGGTTGGCGGCCTCCCGGATGCGCCGACGTTCTCGGGCGCCGACCAGTCTGTCAGGAGCTTTCTGAGGACCTTTTTCGTCCGTCGGGCGCTTCGCCGCGTAATGCGGATGAGCGTTTTGACACCTGACGCCAGGTTTTTGAGCGTCAGATGCGTGCCGAGCCTCTGGAGGGTGCGGGGTGCGGCGCTGAGACGGTCGCGACGCCTTCGACGACGTCGGGCTCGAGGGGCCGCCACCGACCCGCGAGGAATCCTCCGCGACCTTGGCCTACGACGGCGGCCCCTCGACGTTCCGGACTGCGGACGATGCCTGCGAGGTCCTGCGTGAGGGCTGCCGTCGGCCGAGGTCCAGCGTTTTGTCTGACCGCCCTATTCCCCGCTGGTCAGTGGCCGCCACCTCGCCCTAGCCGGCGAGGGCGACGGCTTCGATCTGGTGGCGCCACGCCCACCAGTATTCCAGAATCCGTGGACGGGGAGAACAAGCGGGCGATCGCTCGGTGCTCGCCCATGAGCGCGATAATGGAATTGGCACCCGTTGGCATTGATAGAGCCGATGCTGCAGGGCCGGGACAGAAGAGACGCATCGAGGTTGTCTGCAGGAGCGCTCATCGTCTCGTCCTAAAGTGTCGTTTGTGTCTGTTGGCTCCGCGCGTCAGGCCCCGCGATGTGGGTACGTATGCGTTCTCGTACTCCTGTGGCGATTCGAGTGCGGGCGTAGCGGCGCGCAATAGGTACACCATACTTGTGGCCGCGACGGCGGGCAGTGCGAGACCGCTCCGGTGAGAATAGCACCCGCCAAAGCCAGACATCGGTGTCGGCATGTCGTAGCCGCCAGCAGATTGGCGACGTTGCGGTGGAAAACCGTTCCCCGCAGAGTCGCTGGGGAGTCGGGTCGAGAATCGAGCGCTCGGTCCAACGCAGCAAAGCCAGCTAACGCTCGAAGGCCGCGACGATCCAGCCGGTGAGGCGCACCCAAGGCGACGCCGGGCAAGGGAACCAGATGAGGGCGAGGATCGCCCTTTGGCCGCACGGGGTTCGCCGGCCCCATGATTGACCGATGAATCCTTGCTGGGCGGCGACGAGGCGCGCGTGCCGCGTCAGATACCGCGCACCGCGCAGGAACAGGAGGATTGGCGCAGCGCTCCGGTGTGTGCGGGCGCGCGTTTTTCGGTGCAGCGGGAACGTCGGATTCCAGGCTGTCGTCGAGGCCGCCCGCTGGTTGGCGTTTGTGCGGCGTCGCGGCGCGGGCGAGGTTTTGCTCGGGTCGTCGCATCTGCCTCTTCTGAGGCGCGGGAGGGGACGAGGCGGGAAAACCTCTGATGAGAGGGTCGCGACAGCCTCGACGATCGAGGCCGGTCCGTTCCCGAAACGTCGAGCCCTCGCCGAACGTCGAGGCGCCGCGAAAAGGTCGCGCTTTCACGTGTGACCGCCGATGTCAGGACGTTTCGAACGTCGTCGTGGCGACGTCGTCGCTGAAGATGCTGGAACTCCGCCGGTCGTGAGGAATCCCGTCCGCGTCGACGTCGACGAGGCGCGCCAGGGAAAACGTGCGGATCGGGATGCCTGTTTTCCGGCGAGCGGGCGCTGCTGAGACGACGGCTGAACGGACAGGCAGATGCGCGGGCGAGCGTCGGCCTGCTCGATGCCCGGGGGTGGGAATAAGCGGGCGTTTGGGAGCGTGAACGCCTCGTTGGCGAGGCGAAGGCGGCCAGGTCCGTGGGCCCGAGCTGCTGGTCGGGTGCGTGACATCGAAAGGAGCCCTAGGGCCTGCGGCGGCACGGGATTCACGCATTGCGGCGGGAGAAATCCCAGGCGCTCCTTGCGGAGGCGCTGAAGGCGCGCCACGCCGCGGAAGCGAGCGGAGGCTGTTCCTCCGGGTCACTGCAGGCGTGATCGACAGCGTCGGCGCGCGGTGGACAGGAAAAGTCCGACGGCATGGGAGAAGGAGATCGCCAGGGGCTTTCGGCTGGTTCGAGCGCGCTGCTGTGTTGCGTTTTCGATTGGCGCCCGCTTGCTGGCTGGGTGGGGCGCTTTCAGCGGGCGTGACGCGGGCTGGGGCAGCGCTCGGCTGGGTGAGGCGCTTTCGAGCGGGCGTGACGCAGCGCGCTGAGGCGGTTCCTCGGGATTTGCGGGACGGTGGGGCGGCGCCGCCTGCGACGGCTCAGGGAGGCTGCGGACGGATGGGCTGCGGCGGAGGCCGCCGCGGCGAGAGTCGTCTCAGCCGGAGGGCCGCTGCGGCAGGAAGGGCTCGTCGGATGATCGACGTCGTCGCCGGAGCAGCCGTCGACAGAGGGCTGCGTTCAGCCGACGGCGTTTCCGGGGCGGCGCGGAAAAGCGAGTGCAAGGGTGCGAGGCCAGGTGTCGTCTGGGTTCGGCGGACGGCACCACCGTCGCCCAGGTGAACACGATGCCGACAGCAGAGACCGCCGTTCCCAGATCTGACGCTGCCTATGGATCCTCTTCTCTCGCCGGATCCTTCACTTGCCCTTCTTGGGTCGTTGCGTCGCCCTTACCTCGCTCATGCGACCGCTCGCGTCAGGGCTCTTTTGCCATGAATACTCAAATCCGGGTTTAGCTTCTCTTCTAGGGGAGACTTGAATGTGGCCCTCGTCGAACGGTCTGCGCTAAGGGGCGGGTTGTGGCAGGGGGTCCGTGGGGATCGTGCGTTCCTCCTCTTCAAAGCGCGTACGACAGGCGTGGCCGATCGGAAGGAGCTCCGAAGCTGGCGAAGCGGGCCTCAGCCGTTGAAGGCGGGTTTTGGCCTTCCGATCCGGCCAGAAACAGCTCTTCGAGAGGCGATTCCATCGCAATCAACGCAGGAAATGCGGCTTGGTGGGTGAATGCGGCGTCTGGTGAAATGGACGGGTGGGCGGCCCAAGTCGCCACCGCTCATCCTCACCCCAAATGTGAGGATCCTTTTGTCTGCAGCTCCTTGGTGATTTACGTCGCGCGCGGAGGTCGCTTTCGCGAGGCTGCTGTCCCTTTCGAATGTGATCCTCTTTTGCCCTGCCTGACTTTTCACTCCGCTTGCACTCGACAGTGGCCTTCAGGCTGTCCTCGCTCATCTTTCCGTAGATCGTCCGTGGTGCAGGCCTTATGCTTCTTGATGGCAACGTGCGACCTTTTTGCGAGTCAGAGGATGGGGAGGAGAGGTCTTTGTCGAACCTTTGTGACTTCTTCTTTTCAGGGACTTTTCATCGCCTCCCGCATACCCGGAAGGAAAAGAGGCGAAAGGTGTGGGTATGGCGACAAGGCAGCGATCTTCTTGCGTAACGTTACGTTCCTATACTGTTAATGAGGCTGCACTGCGAAAGGCATTACTTCCCAGAAGCCAGCAGGTCGACGGCACCGTCCATCCGCGAGTATAACTGGTCATCGGCGTCGATCGATGTGTTTCCCGCAAAAGAATGGAGAGTTGAATTTTTGCTTTTCTGAAGCGCCGACTGGAACTGGCAGGGTGAGGCAGATGAGGCGGGCGCGACGGCGACAAGTTCGTCTCGGCGTAGCGCTCCTTTTTCTCTTGTGGAGGGCAGATGTTTGACGGCGCGGAACCGTTCTGCCCGTTCAAGTTACGTTACGCGGTGCATGCCATGTAGGCGAATTAGGGAGGCGGCTTACTGTCATTGGATACCAGAATATTGCAGTTCAGTGCACAATTGGCGCATTGTGTGACGAAAGTTGGAGCGGGAAAACTTTGCGGGAGCATGCTACGCGTTAGGACGAAGCTGGCTGGAAGGCTCTTTGGCGCTGTTTGAGGCATTGTGCGCTGTCGGCAGGAGGGCTGGGGCGGCGGGCGGGGCGCTCAGAAAAGCAGGCGGGCTGCGACGTCGCGCTCCGCCCGAACGCCAGTTCGTTCGAGCGCGGCTGTGGACCGGCGTGACAGAACTCTGAGTTCGAGAACTGACCAGCCTCGCCCGCTCGGTCGCCTTTTCCGGTGCCCGGCCCCATCTGCCGCCTGACTCAGTAGTGCACTGCAGCGAGGCCCCTGGATGAAGTCTTGTCGCTGGAGGAGACGGTTGCGCTCTTGTTGCCGTCTGCGAGACTCTTGAGCGTTTCAGGCTGACTTTGTCAGAATCTTGTCCACCACGCACGGACAGGGCTCTTCACGACTGAATCAGGCAGGATTGGCACGCTTAAAATCTGGCGGCTGTAGCATGGTCTTTGCCTCCCGGCTGCTTCATCAGCGGTAGGCTTCTCAGGGCTGTTCACAGAGAAGCCAGCGAGAGAGACTAGGGCGGGAATCGATAAATATAGACCAGTTTCTTTGGGCGCATGATACCTCCGTATGGTTAAAAGTGGGGTGGTCACGTTTTTAGTGACCGCCTATCAACTCTAAGGATACCCTGTGAACTTCGATTCTTTTGCATTGAACTCTGCTGGCCGCCTGCGTTTGCCTGCTGTCGCCTTGTCCTGTTGCCATGTTATGCAGTTCTGCCTCCCTGGGGCGTTCATTGTTACCTTTGGGCAATCATTGTATGCTTGGGCATCCATTGCCGAGTGGGCCGAGCCTCAGTTTGGTCTGTTGGTCAGCGACATTTGAGGCCGCTTAGCGAGGGTGCCCAGCGTGGGCGGAGCCGCGACAGGGGCAACTCCGCCCTGATTCCCGTTCATAGTGAATGCGGCTGTGAACCGGCGTGAGTGGAACTGCCCGGTTCGAGGCAGCCACAGTTTCGCCGCTCGGTCACTGGTTTCCGCGCCGCCCCATCTGCTGCTGAGTTGGTTGATGCACTCCCGTGGCGCTCTTCCTCAAGAACCTGTGTCGCTGCTCGGACGGTTGCGCTGATATTGCCCGATGCGAGGCCGTTGAGAGTCTCGGGCATCGCCTTGTCGTAGATCTTGTCCACTATGCGTGGACAACTGCTGGAGAACTTGCTCGTTTGGTTGGCAGACTGCGTGAACGCGTCGGACCATCTTTGACATGCCAGCACAGCAGCTTCCTTGGAAGAGCTTCTGGGCATTGTTCCCAGATCCTTCATTGCCGGGTTCCGGGCTGGCGACAGGCGGCTGACGAGCTGTCATCCGACGTCGTTTCGAACTCAGATCGCTCGCAGAGGACGGATTTGCCGAAGCTGGTTGTGGAGCGGTGGCTGCCTTGCCTCGCCTGACGTTCTTTGTCTCCCCCTTCGAGTCCGTTCCCAGGAAGCCGCAGAAAGAGGCCAATGCGGAATCGATAGAAGGACGGACAATTTCTTTGGAGCATGATGCCTCCGTATGGTTGCGATTCGAGACGGCCGCTGCCCTTACAAACCACTTCCATCAGCCTACAAGGATACCCTGCGAGATCTCCATTCTTTCCATTGAGCTTGACTTGTCGCTGTGTTTACCCTGTTGTCTGTTGCCTGTTGCTGCGCGTGTCCCGCCGTTCTGCTCTCTCTCTGGGGCATTCATTGCCGTTATAAGGAGCGTTCATTGCCGAGACGGATTCGAACTTTTGGTTCGTTCCGTCATTCGGCGACAGGACAGCGCCTTTGTCCGAATCTGGTCCCTAGCCGGGTCTGTGCTCTTGTCTCTGATCAGGGTTCTTGTCCGGGTTCGCGATCTGGGCGGACGCTTAGCGCACGCATTCGGCCGTGGCTTTTTCAGAATCTGCCGGTCTTTCACCGCGATTTTGAAAGTCCTGCTTGCCGCTGGCCAAGCCGTTGAGCGTGAAAGGCGGTCGCCTGATCGCAGAGCCGCTTGTCACGCACGCCCCCATCTTTCGGTACTGATCGGCGGAGAGGTCGAGAGCCCAGCCTCCAGACTCTTTCAGGATCTTCGTCGTTTCCAGCCTCGACGCGCCCGCGCTGGGGCTTTATGGAGTCCCCGTCCGCTCCCAGGCTATCGACGTCGATTTTGCGTCGAGGCTGCACGCGAAAAGGCGAACGGCGAAAGGGACGACGGCGACGGCTATAGAATCTGGCTGCGCGCATTTTTCCTCCGAAGTTCGCGTGGGCGCATGCTGATCGTGCGAGAGGCTCGTGCGAAAAGGGTCGTTCGTGAAAGGGTTCGTCAGGGGACTGCCCTAAAGAATACATGCTCGACGGCGGGCGAAAGCTGGGTGTGGGGCGAGCTCCACATCCCGACGTCGGGGGATGCCGGTGCGGATCGGATGGCTGACGTCGCTCAGACCGTGTGCGAGACGATAACTGCGCGGATGGCAGACCGGCGACGTCCGCCGGTCTCGTTGCCGTGCGCAGACGATGGGCGTGCTGATCGAGATCTCGCCGGTCAGGGCGCTTTGCGCTTCGCGCAGTGAAAAAGCGGGTCCGCGTTTCCAATGACGCCATAGGCGCTAAGTCGCCGCTCGGGTCCACAGATTTTTCCACGTGTTTCCAATCCACAACTGGCATTCGTCAGGCTAAGCGAAAGCCGACGGGTTTAATGCCGTTCGCGAGTGCTAAAAGTGTAGATAAAACACACATCCCGCGCTAAGCAAAAATGGAAGGCGCGAACGGACGCCGGCAAGCCTCGAGGGCGCACTCGGGAGGCCGCGGCGGAGCTCGCAAAAGGCGGGCGTCGCCGACGGAACGCCTTCCCGTGGTCGCGTTGTCCAGCTCAGCGCAGCGGTCGATCGAAGTCGATCGAATCGCCGCGTTGGGGCATCGATCAGTCGGCATGTGGCGGACGGCGGCGCCGACGCGGCCGTCCTCAATCTGAGCGAGGTGAGGGGCGTCGGCGGTAAGGTCCGCGCGCGCTTTCATCCGGCACGCCCCGTACTCGCCTGGGGGTCGCTCGAGCTCACCCTGCCCGACGAGGCGGAGGACCTTCTCGAGTTGCTTTTGGCGGCAGGGACGACCAGGCGCGGAGCGGATCGTCGGCGTCGTCGAGTCATGGCGGCGCCGGCGCTAACCATCGCGGCGTGGCTTGCCCGCACTGGAAGAGCAGGTTCGGGTGGCCTCGTCGACGCCGACCAGTGTTCGGCGAGCCGACCGACTGCTGGCCTCGACGGGCGAGGCCGGCGTCAGATGGGCCGACCTGCGGTCAGTTCGGGACGATGCTGGTCCTGGGCGGCTGCTCAGCTCGCTGCCTTCCGAGCGAGGGCTTGCCGTGCTCGCGCGCCGACGATCGGGCGCGCGATGCCTTCGGGCGAGGCGGGGAGGCTGCGGTGGCCGCCTTGTCGCGGTGCGGGACCTGTGCGTCATCCGACTTGCCGCGAGGCTTTGATCGAAGGAGCGCCGCCCATCGGCTGCTCGGATGGCTCGACGATCGTCGTGCTCGTGGCGCGCGGCCGGAAGCGGTCAGCGCGGCAACTCGCGCCGGGCTGTGGCGAATGTGCCCGCGGGCGTGGGGATTCTGGTGGCCGCCCTCGGCGTCAGAGGTGAGGCTGCCGTTTGGGGAGAGACCTCGGAATCGATTCCGTAGTGCCCCGTCCGGCTCTTCCGGCCTGGCCGGCGACCTCAGGCTTACGGCGTGGGCGTCGGCGAGCGAAAGAGGTCTGCGACTGCTCGCGATCTTGCGGTCCTCGCCCGGGGCGTGCGGGGCCTGCAATGACATCGGCCCTTCGAACGCGTCGGCCGAGGAAGAGCCGCCGAGGCGCCGGAACCGGGCGGAGGCGATGCGGCAGGTGCAGGCCAGTCTGGCGGGGGCGGCAGCGACGGCGGGCGATCGCCATGCTGACCCCGTCGCCGTCTCCGCGCGCGACGTCGTGGGGGATCGGGCGGCGGCTTCGCCAGGCAATCGCCGGGGCGGGGCACTGCTCGACCCGCTGCCGAGACGATCGGTCGATGTCCGGCGTCCTCGTCAACGGCGGACGCGGCGTGTGGGTCGATCGTGGAAAGCGGGATGGAGCGCGACGAGCGCGCCAGCCGCGATCGCAGAGCGACGATTCCTCGGTGCGAGCGCTCGCGGTGCGGCTCGCGGCCGCGATGCGGCCAGAGGCTCGACGATTCGTCTCCGATCGTGGACGGAACGTTTCCGACGGGTTGAGGCTTACGCGGTGCTGCCGCCCCTCGCCGCCGAGGGACCCTCATCTCCCTGCGGGGCGCACAGACCCGTTCTTCACCTTGGCGGAGCTCGCGAGAGCGGAATGTTCGACGGCTTGCGCTTCGGCCTCTGCTGGCTCTCGTTGCGCACGCTCAGGCGAACGTCGTCGTCTCGGGCGCACAGGGTCGAGGGAAGACGACATTGCTCGCCGCGGTCCTGGGAGGGTCTGAGCGACGAGCGAATCTCGTGATCGAAGAATCCGCGGAATTGCGGCCCTCGCATCCCATGTCGTTCATCTGCACGCATGCGGGCGAATGTGCGACGAGCGAGGGTGCGCAGTGAACTGGTTCGGGCGGCCGTACGGATGCGGCGGACAGGATCGTTCTCGGCGAGTGCCGAGGCGCAGAGGTGCGAGAGTCCTGACGGCGCTCAACACCGGACACGAGGGCGGATGGGCGACGATTCACGCCACTCGCCGCAGACGTTCCGCGCGGCTCACGGCGCGCATCCCTGGCGGGTATGGGCGAGGACATGGTCGCCGCCCAAAGCCGCGAGCGCGCTCGACACGTCGTCAATCGAGCGCCGCAACGGGGTTCGCGCGTTCTCGCGCAGGTCGCCGTTTTGGAAAGGCGACGCGGCGAGCTGACCCGCCTCCGTGGCGTTGGAATTCGAAGGAAAGGCGGTAGACGCGGGGCCCTGCCTGGCCGAGGCTGGCCGCGCAGTGGGAATGGATGAGCGCCGGAGCAGAGGCATGCGCCGGATCGGGCTCGCATCGGAATGGAGGTCGAAGCGGGCTGAGCGCCGACGCAGCGGGACGTTGGAACTGGAACGGCCGCCCGTGCCGGGGCGGACGCCGCCGGGAAGACGGAGGACAAGCGGATGGGACGGGCGTGCGAGCGGCGTCCACTGGCGAAGCGGCGGACGAAACGACGTAGGCGCGCGAAAACGAGACGAAGGTCCGCTGCGAAGAAACGGAAAGGCGGCTGGGGCACGTCGACGTCGGGATGCTCGTCGGGAGACCGCAACCCGCATGAGGGCCGGGCACTCACCGAGAAAGCTGAGGGGCAGACGTGCCAGGGCCGGATTCGAAGACGGAACGCGGTTGACGAGCGTCGGCGTGCCAGCAGCTGCAGCGGATGTGCGCGCTCGCGCGCGGGCGGAAGTCCGCCGACGAGCGATGCGCTGACGTTTCCGGCGGTCGCCGTATGCAGGCTGACTCGGGCAGCTAGCGCCCGCGGCCGACGTCCCTGGACGTGCGCCGCGAGAATCACCGGACGCCACCGAATCGGCAGCGCGCGCCGCACCACTCGCCGGGCCCAAGGCGAGCGCTCGCATGCTGCCTGGCTCCTCGAGGCTGTTTCTGGGGTCGCGATGAACGGACGCGCTCGATTTTCTTTGTCCTCCGGCCTGGGGCGGACGCTGTGCCCTCGGGCTCGCTCTTGAGGCCTTGGGAATTTCTGGGTGCGCCACCTCGTTCGGCGTGCGGAAAGAGAGGACAGTGACGATGGTTTTCGGGCTCGCCGCGGTCCGCTTTTGCGTCGTCGCGGCGGCGGTCCTCGAGTTCTTCGCCTCGGCGTTCCGGCGCGGCGACGCGCAGGTTGCGCAGGCGTCTTCCCGCCGGTCGTGCAGGCCATGGTCGCGACCTGGCGGTGGCAGCGATACGTGCCGGGTGCTCAGTGCCCGCGCTGCTGTGGCGCCCTTGAATCGGCATTGGCGGGGAGAACGCCCGCCCGACGCGGGGTGCGTGGCGGTCCCGGACGATGGGCGGGACGTGTGGGAGAGCGTGGCAGGACGCGCCGAGCCGTTGATCATTGCGCAACGCGTCGAGCCTCGTGGGTTGACGGTGCGGCTGCGGTTCCGCTGTTTCGCAGAGAACGGCTGCGAGGTCTGAGAGCCGGCCGCGGCGCGCGCGGAATCCGCGGCGCGACTGGGCGCAAGCTGTTCTTCCCGCTGGGTCTGTGCTTTCTCCCCGCTTTCATTCTGCTCGGCGTCGTTTCATCGTCGTTTCGGCGGGCGTGGCGATCCTGAGGGTGATCGTGCGGCGACGGCCTGAAGTGGTCGCGCGGCCTCGAAGAGCGGAACAGGATCGAATGGCGGAGCAGCGTCAGCGGGGCTCGGGCGGCGTCGAGGACCGGTTGATGCAGATCTATGCCCGGCCGGTGTGGATTTGAGCAAGGACGACGCGTGGGCCTGAGCGCGGTCGGCGCGTCGATGTCTGCAGGGGCGTGTCAATGGTCTTCCGTCTGTGGGGCACGGCGGATGAAAAGTTCCAGGAACGAGAGAAGGACTGCGACGAGAGTGGCGTTGGTGCGAAAAAGTCGCTATCTTTCGCCGCAAGGACCATTTAGAACTTGTGGTCCATACATGCGATTTTCATAATAAATTTTTGTTTTGAGTGCATTTTATTAATTATTGCTTTATAAAATTTTTCTGACTGTCATGTTCTGTTTTTAATATCGCCCTGGTGTCTGTTTTAATATGGCCATTCTATGTATTTTAGAGATTGGGATAAGACTTCGAAGTCGGCCTTTTGTTCCCGCAAGCGCGTGGTCCAGATTTGCTCGTGCTGGCGCCGACGCGGCGACCTCGCTTCACAGGGGAAGAAGCCGTTTGGGGGTTCGGCTTCGGCCTCGGCTGTGTCGGCCGATCCCACACGGGTTTATTGAGCAATGCCGAATGCATGGCGCGGCCTCTCGGCTGCGTCGGCCTACCTCGTTTGCGGGTGGGAAGGCCGGAGCCTGCAGCGGTTGATTGCGTGACGAATCGGTCCGCGAGGGACTGCGCGCGTGCGAGAGTGTCCGACGAGTTTTGGAGGAATCGGTCGCGTCAGAAGCGGTTAATCGGTGGCATGCAGGTAGCCAATCGGTCGCGTCAAGTAATCGCAGTCGGTCCACAGGGCGAAACGACGTCGCAGAGGCTCACAGCCTCGAGGAATCCTTCGTCAATCGGATGCCGTGTTTTGAAAGAGTCGGTCATCGGCGACGAAGGCGTAGCCGATGAGACAGGAGACGACAATGACAACGAGCAAAAGCTGTCGTCGATCGACAAGACGTCAGGCGAGGCGGGAATGGCGACGGCCGAGTACGCGATAGGAACGGTGACCGCGACGGGCGTCGCAGGCGTTCTGTGGTGGCTTGTCAATCAAGACTGGTTTCGCAACGGTATGAAAGGCCCTGCTGAGCAAGATCTTCTCGTTCCGGGGAATGTGATGCGACGATCGGGCGGGCGCACTCTGCCCGATCACATCGCGGCGATCCCGGAATGCGGGCGGATGCAAGATTGCCGTGAAACGCATGGTTCAAAATCACGAGAAAGCCCAAAGCGGCGGGAAGGCCGATAAAGCGACGATTAGGCCGAGCCGCGGAAAGGATGGGAATCTATGAAATGCTCAAAGACTGGAAAAAGACCTCGCGTGAATCGCGACGGGCATTCGGAATCAGGGATGGTGACTGGGAAGCGCCATCGGCTCTCGTTCTGGCTCTCGTCGCGAGCCTTTGCCCTTGCGCGGGCATATCGCCGTCGCCTATCTCGAAGCCAATGACGCGGCGCGAATGGCGGCTCGCATGTACCGCGCTAGGAGAAGGGACGGCGCGATCAAAACCGCCGTCGGCGTTCTTTTCCCAGTGCATCGGTGAGCGTCGTCAGCGGCGCCGAGCACCGTCGAGGCCGTGGTGCACGCGCCGCAAAAGGGGTTCAGCGGAAGGCTGGGCATTGACGTTCACGCGTCCGTCACGGCGGCGGTCGAGCCGGGGTCGGCGGCGAGGCCGGACGGGACGCGACGCGGAACGAGGGAACCGCGCCAAAGCCGTCGGCCACGCCGGGACGGGAGGCGAAGCGCCGTGAACGCCTCGACAGATCCGCCCGGCGGCGAAAGAAAGGACGGGAGATCGGGCGGGGGCGAGGCAGCGAGGAAGGAGACGGCCTCGGCGTCGGTGCTCGCGGCAGCCGGATCGGCGTTTCCGCCGACGGCATCGCCGTCGGCGACCGATCTGCTTCAGACTTTCGTGAGGTTCAACGAATCGCGTCGGGAGGCCAGGCGCGAGTCTGAACGCGGTGCGACACCGTTCTTACGGTCGGCTTCGCTCGTGATCTGCACTTTCACGGTTGTGCGTGCTGATGGTCGCTTCGACGTGCGCGAGCATCACGCAAAGCCCAGAATGCCGCCGACATGGTGGCTGGCATCCGCGCAGAGAAACGCCGCGCAGGGCTCGGCGGGTGCCGTCGTCCGGCATACGTCGAACGCACGTACAGCGCCTCGCTTGTGGCCCGCGACGTCGACGGCGCACTTGAGGTGAAGGTGTCCAAGAATCTGACCTACATGGGGGTGACGTATGTGGCCGAGGCGTGGGCCGGGGCCTGCTTACTCGGCCGGCGAAAAGGGTGACGCGCTGCCGAGGCGGACGGAGGCGTCAGGGCCGGATTAAGACATCGGGGCAAAGCGAAGGCGTCGGGGCGGCTGGGCTGTGGGCGGCAGGCGCCGCGGCCTGCCCTCGCAGCTAAAGGTTGAGGGAGGCAAAGCCGATCAAAAGCTCGAGAAGCGCGCAGATTGGGGTCCCATCAAGCCCGGACAACACGTGACGTCTCCGGGCTCAGGAAGCGCCGGAGTTGGGGGCACCGTAAAGCGCGCCGATTTGGGGCTTCGTGAAGCCCGCCGATTCGAGGGCTTCATAAAGCGCGCGATCAGGCCTGTGCGCGGCGATCGGGACCGTGCGCGGCGCAACCGTCGGCCACGACGCGCAGAACTTCGTCGCTCCGCCCTTCGAAAGGGGCTCGTTGTTGTTGCCGCACTTCGGGGACTGGACGCAGCGGGGCGCCTTCCGTGCGCGGGCAGCTTTCAGAGCGGCGAGCGTGGCCTCCATCCAGATTCGTCCGTGTTCGAAGCCGTGAAGGAGCGGCCTGAACCGCCGGGGACGGCGTCGTGGACGATGACGGTCGCCGCTTGCGTGTCGGCGTGCCGACGGTCGATAGGCCGCCTAGATCCCAGCGGTCGCGGGTCGCCAGCGAGGAGGATGCCGACGAGGTGTGCTCTGCCGTGGAGCGCCTGGAAGGTCGGACGCCGACACGCCCGCTCGTTCTAGGGCTCTCGTCGAGGGTCCACCACGTTCCCGGTGCGCAGCTCTCGCACCGGCATGTCGAGCGGGACGCGCCCCAGATAGAGGCCGTCCTCGCTTCTTCGGACGTCGTAACCGGTCACCTGAGACGTCACGAGAACCTCCCGGGCCCAGACCCGAAATCCGCATGCGCAAGCTCTTTCGACGTCGATAGTGTACCGACGTCGAGTTGTGTCGTGTAGGTTCGGATTTCCTCGTCGCGATGGCGATGGACGACGGCGGCGTCTTCGTCGAGGCTCTCGACCATGTAAAGCACGCCTTGGTGAGATAGACCGCGCGCGGGAAGAAGACGGTTGCGTCCGCACGAGCAGAATCCACTGTTCGAGCAGGACGCCGGATTCGCCGTCGACGATGGACACCGTGCCGCCCTCGCCGCGGGGCTGACCATGTCGTGGGCGTCTGCCCCAGCGAGGCGTTCAAAACCAGCCGTTTGACGCCGCCGCAGCAGGCCGTCGGACGCGAGGTCGTCCGAAGAGGGCCGGGCTGTCAAGCCCGAAAACCTCGGCGTCGGCCTCTGTGAGGGGAGTTCGGCCGCTGCGGCGCGTCAGACGTGGGGAGGAGGACGTGCGGATTGGCCGGGTCGAAGACGTTCGTCTCCGCCGGCGACTGTGTGAAACGCCTCGGGATGCGAGAGGTACTGGTCAGCGGGTCGTCCGCCCGATGAACGGCGACGCCGGGTTTTGCCCGCAGCAACCCGCTCGTCCGATCTGCTGGGCGAAGAGCGTGCGTGCCCGGCCCGTGACGACCACGGCATCCAGCCCCGAGACGTCGATCCAGGTTCGAGTGCGTTCGTCGTCGCCAGGCTCACGGTTCCCCGATCTGAGCGAGCTGTAGGGCCCCTTCTGTCTTCAGGGAGATAGCCGCCGCGGTATGCCGCGATCTCAGGAGTCGAGCCGATGCGTTCCGCCCGCCGACCAGTCGCGGGCAGTCTCGCGACCCGCTCGGCTCCGCGCGCGAGCGGACGAATGTGAGCGTTTGCGCGCCAGCCGCAGCAACACGCCCGTGAGTTCGCCGCCTCAGTGTTCGCAGCGCGCCGCGGCCGCCGGGAAGTCGGTTTCGGCGTCGTGCCCGGTTCTGGGATCGCCCTCGGTTCCGGAGGTGCGACTTCCGGGGGTTCGGCGTGTCTCGGCGCGTCGCTCCGCGGCTCGAACCGTGCCTTCTGCGCGCAGGACGCCTTTCTTTCGTCGCTGCTCGCCTTCGACCTCGCGGCATCGCCACAGGACACAAGGCGTTTTCGGCCCGCGCAGCGACCCGTCGCGCTCGACGGCCCTGGACCGGGCCGAAGGAATCTGAGGAAACGACGCGCGGTTTCGGCCGGATCTCCGCTGGTCGCCGGAGGAAAGCCACGGCGGGGGCAGGCCGTAATGAGCTGCGAGGCGCGGGAGGCGGCTGCTGATCGCCGCCACGTTCGCGCCGAAAACGCCTCGGTAGAGATGGATTCGTCCATCACCACCATCGCCAGGCCCGCCACAGCCTGTGCAACGCTCATGGGGAGCGAGCATGGCGTGCTGGAGAAATCCGGGTTCGGAAAAGGACGACGTCGGCGTATTCGCGGGCCACCGCTTGACGGAGGCTACTGCGTCGCCGTCGGCCGCCGCGACTGCCGATCCGCGGATCGACCTCGCGCGCAGTCAGGCCAAGCCGACAATTGGTCTGCAGCCAGGGCCTTCGTCGGCGCGAGAGAGAACGGACGGCCTGTAGCGGATGTTCGCGAGGCCGCTCCGGCCCGCCCGCCAGCTCAGGAGGTCAAGGCCGGAATCCAGGCGGCAACGGCTTTCGAGCCGGTCCGGTTGCGACGACCGTGTGCGCGCCGCCGTGCAGCAGCTCCGCCGCCTCCGCCTGATGCGACCGCAGCTCGCGGATTCCGCGGTTTGCGAGGACGTCCTTGACTTCGGCGCCACCCATTCGAGCGCCCGGCGCCGCGCGCCGGCATCTCGACGACGGCGGCGACTGGCCCGGCGTCGCATGAGCGAGAACTGCGAAAATCGAGGACGCGATCCGACACCGCTTAAAGTGTGCATCATCGACTAGGTGAGCGTGACGCCGTGGTCAGACGCATGTGCGTCATCGGTCGGACACGTGACGCCGTCAGCTGGATAAACGTGCGCCGCACGCCCATAACCAGGCGCATGTGCGCTGCCGCCGTCGACCGGATAAATATGTGCCGTGCGCCGTCGACTGGACGCATGTGCGCCGAACCTTCGGGTTTACTGCGGTGCTTGGCGGTGTGCGCCTTCGCCGCCGTGTTTGTTGCGGTCTTAGCCGCTCCGCTTCTTCGCCGCAGTGTTCGTTTGCGTCTTCGGCGTGGCTCACAGCATCTCGCCAACTCCGCGTCCTCGCCGCCGATCCATCGCCCTTTTCCGGTCAGCGGGATTTCGCCGCCTTGACGACGCCGCGACGCGTCGTTTCCACCTTCGTTCCTCCCACGGCGCGTCGCCCATTTGCGCCCGTTCCCGCCGCCGTTTTCAAGGGCGGCTACGAAACCTCCCACTTGAAAGAATCAATATGTTGTGTGCTGGCGGCGTGTCACCCACTGATGTAGTATTTGAGGTAGTAGCGTCGATTCCCGCTTCCCGAGGCCGCGCGTCGGCCGCTTCGAGGGCTCCACGACAAGGAGGAACATGGCAATCGCGAGAACCAAGCGACCGCAGGAACCCAATGACGTCGGCGACGAGCGCCCTCAAACGCCTTGATCGGCGGCCGAAGCGGCGGTCGGCCGGGCGAAGTTCCGACCCGGCCGGGCGAGGCGGCGACGTCGGCAAACGTCGGCGCAGCCCTCGCATCGCCCGCAAACCTCTGAAGCCCATGCGACCCGCGGCGATCGGACTGGCGGCAGTCGTCTCCGCGAGCGTCGGCTCCGCATCGTTGATTTCGCAGGCGCCGGCTCACGCATCGCCAAAGTCTCCGGCCTCCCAGCGACAGTTCTCGCTCGGCGTCGGGCCTCCATAATCGATGCAGTCTCCACGTGGACGGTACCTGCAGGCGTTCGGACTGGAGGTCCGCGCCAGCGCAATCGAGGGGTACTCGCTGGGCGGCCTATCCTCAGCGCGGCGGGAGAGACCATTGCATGCGAACCATGGCTGCACCGTCTACAGCGAGGAGGCCCTCGCCCACCGCGAGGCGATTACCACATCCGACCTCGACATGCTGGCCGCTACTGCGCAGGTGGTCGCTGCGCCCGTCTGCTCGAAGAGGGATTCAGCGAGGTTCGGTGCGATTTCCTCGGGCCCGCCAAGCACCTTTCCGCGGCATGCGGGCGGGTCGTCAACTTCCTGGGGACGCTGCAGCAGATGGGCGGCGCCCAGGCGTTCTCCTCGAACATTACTCATGGCGCCCTTCGTACGGCTCGACGCTATGACCTATGGTCAGAGTTAAACAGTGCGATCAGGGAGCTCATCTTCAACCTCAGCGACTGCCCTCGCGCTGGGGAGCGGTGCGTTCGCAATCTCAGTTCAGACTGGACGTGCCCGGCGACATCGCGAGACACCTACGTCGGCGGGGTCTGCGACTTTCACATACGGCGGCTGCGGGCCGAGATGGACATGATCAGCCGCGCCTACATCGGTGATGACCGAGAGAACGACGACAGACGGCGGGTCTTCACCTTCCGATCGACGTACAACGCCGACGAAAGGACTTCGACTGGGGAGCTTCGCCGAACGCCCAGCTGATGTTTCGAGATGACGGTCATCACGGCCTGCCTATTTCAGAACTTCATCAATTCGGAGCTGGACGGGCATGATCCGTTCGATGTGCTGCCGCCTCCAGCTGGATTTGCGCGAGCTGCTCGCCCGCGGCAACGCCTCTTCGGCTCGGCCAGGCGACAGCTCGATCGGCGTCGTCACGATCAATCTGGCGAGGCTCGGGTACGTGTACGCGGGCGACGAAGAGCTTTCGCGCGTCTGGACCATGGCGGACCTCGCGTCCTCGGCGCTCGAAAGAAGCGGGCGAAGGTCCAGAGCTCGCCTGGATGCCAGCCTACCTCAGCTGCGCTACTTGGGGCACCTGAACAACCACTTCTCGACGATCGCGTCAACAGGATGAACGAGATGATCCTGCAATTTCACGGACGACCGCTGCGATATCGCCGACGAGTGGGGCCACGCCTTCGCCCTGCGCGTGCTCGAGCGCGTCCGCGACCGCCTCGTCTCCTACCAGGAGGCGACGGGGAATCTATGCAACCTCGAAGCCACTCCGGCGAGAGTGGCACCACGTGCTTCGCTTCGCGAAGGAAGACCGCAAGCGCTTCCCGGCATCCTCAGGCGGGGACGGACGCCCAGCCGTACTACAATTCCTCGCAGCTGCCCGTCGCCTACACGGAAGACGCCTTCGAGGGCGCTTCAGATGCAGGCCGATCTTCAGTCGATGTACACGGGAGGGGACGGTCCCATGCACCTGTACATGAACAGAGCGGATGAGCTCCGGCCAGGCGTGCGAGGGCTCGTGCGCCGGGCGCTGACGAACTTCCACCTTCCGTACATCACGATCACCCCATTCTCGAGTTGCCCGGTCACGGCTACCTCGCCGGCGAGCACAAGATTTGCGAACGCTGCGCCGCCGAAAACCCCGACGCCGAGCCGCGGGAATGCGAGGTGTGGACGCGCGTCATGGGCTACTTCCGCCGGTGACCTCCTTCAACATCGGAAGAAAGGCGGGTACAACGAGCGCACGCCTTCACGAGAGGGGCCTCGCGGCTGCCGAGATCAGCGCTGGCGTGCGCGGAAAGGTCGACGCCGAAGGCCTGATCGGCGCGCCGGGCCCGACGGTTGGCGTCGGAGCCTCGACTGAGGGCGCCGCGGCCCTGATGCGGGCGAGACGCGTCGCTGTGGGCGCGGGGGCTTCGATCGACGCCGGCGGACCGGCGAATGCCGCTACGGCAGACGAAGCGAGCGCGCCCGGAGGAGCCAGGGCCCCGCAGCCGTGACTGTGGCAGACAGCCGGCTGCAGGGGGCGTCGGCGGGAGGCGTCACGCCCCGCCGACGCCCGAGGCCGAGCCTGCGGCAGACGAAAACGAATGCGGAGGCTTCGGTCCCGAAGCCGAAGCGCCTAAAAAGCGCTCGGAGGCCCGGAGCGCCCTCCGCTGCGTCAAAAACTGAGCCCTCCGCCGATTCTCTGGCGATCGCCGGGCTGGTTCCTCCACGGTGGACTGGCCACGGCAAGCTCCGCCGCGGTCTTCCTCCAGGGCTGCCCACTGGCCTGCCCGTACTGCCAGAACGAGGCGATCCTCGACGAAAGTCCACGGGGCCGTGCCGTGGTCCCAGGTGGAGGCTTCTGGCCCGACGGGCGGGGCTGCTCGACGGCGTCGTCCTGACGGGCGGCGAGGCGCTGCGCCAAGCGGGGGTCGTCGACGCGGCGAGGCGGGTGCGCGAGATGGGCTTCGGCGTCGGCCTGCACACGGCCGGGGCTTACCCGCGTGCGCTCGCGAAGACGCTGCCGTACACCGACTGGGTGGGCATCGACGTCAAGGCGATGCCGGATGACTACGCCGCGGCAACCGGCTTCGGGGCGGGGGCAAAGGCCTGGCAGTCGCTGGACGCCGTGCTCGAGGCGTCGGCCGAGCGCGCGTGCCCGGCTCTCGCCGCTGAGGCTGCCGACGCCGATCGCACGGTTGAGCGCGCCGATGGCATGGATCTGCGCGCTGGCACCGATTACGTTGCTGAGCCCGCTGGTGCCGATCGCACAGTTGAGCGCGCCGACGTCGGCCCTCTCAACTATGAGGTCCGCACGACCGTCTACCCCGGCGCGCCCGCCACGGAGCGTTTCGAGCTGCTCGGAGAGTGCGCGCTCGCGAGGTGCGGAACTTCGCGCTGCAGGAAGCTCGAACCGACGGCACGCCCGTGGTTTTCCGCGCTCAGGCGCTCGCCTGGGACCGGCGGGCCTGGGCGAGGCGCCTCGCCGAAATGGTCGATGCGGCAAGTCGGGCAGGCTTCGAAAGTTTCGAGGCGCGTTTGGCCTGATTGGCCGGGGAATACCCGGCGATGCTGACTGTATCTCGCCGGTTGCGGTCAGCGGGTGCATTTGGCTCCTGGTTGGCCGCAATTCCTTGTCTTTGCGATGACGCTTTCAGGTGCCGTCCTTGCGTGCGAAGCTTCAGGCTAGAACTCATGTCGTCGCCGCTTTCCACGGCATGTAATGCGTGTGGTCACCCGATCACAGTACATAGTGTCGGAAAAGGTTGTGCGCCCGCCCGTCCGGGAGTACTCTACTATTACGCAACCGATTCGGACGGAGGCGAAAGCCGGACGCCGGGGTGCAGTGACAACCGCATAACAATCACGATGATTTCTCTACGTACAGACACCCTCAGGAGGTTCAGCCGGTGACCGTTTTCCATCTTAACACGGACAAATTCGGTGCGCAGCTCAGGACGCTGCGTCAAGCGAGGCGCATTTCCAGAGGCAAGGCCACGTTTTACTCCCATGTGAAGGCTTCATGGACGCCTGGTCCGACGTCGCTGAGCTCGGCCAGTACGGACGGTTGCGACTGCACTCTGGCCGTCATCAGCGACGAGGTTGGGCAGTCACCTCGGCGCGCTACACGCACAATCATTAACCTCCAACACGCTGTCGCTGCTTCCAGTCCGTCAGCGAGGCTGACCGCCAACGATACCCGGACGTTTTGGCGGATCTGACCGATAGGTTTTCCTACACCCGCCGGCCGAGCTCGCCCAAAGCCGCGGCGTCTTCACACCTTCTTCGACCCTACGGGCAGGGAGCCGTATGGAGGCTTGCCCGCAGGACAGGGGCGACGACGCCGACAATTGCAACGCGCCGCCACGGCCGGGGACGCCCGCGCCGACGCCGGGCCCAGTGCCCATGCGAATGCCGGGAGGAATCATGGCCACCCTAATGTCGACCACCTGTTCGGCATCGAGCCGTGGGACCCGCGTGCCAACGACGCCACCACCGATGCGGTTAAAAACCATCGGGGACAAACTCCGCGGTGGCCGACCTGACCGGGCGGGTTGCTGCAGAACCTCGGCGTGAACGGGGCCGGCGGAGGCCGCCGCCGGCGAGCTCGATTCCCTGACCACCCGCGTGCGCCGCTCAGCCGAAGGATGCACTCCATCGCCCAAAGCGCACCACCGTCACGACCGCTGGACGCCACGCCCAAGACACCCAGCAAACAACTCCAAAAACAACTCAAGTCAATAGAGGAGCTCTACCAAAGGAACGTCTCCGCAGCGAAAAACGTTCCGATGGGTGGTGCCATTCTTGCCCAGGTTAACGCCGAACGCGATGCTGCTCATGCGGAGTTGGATACGCGTGCCTCGACAAGAGCTGACGAGCCTGGACCATGTCGCGGTCACCGAGGGCAAGGGTCTGCCCTTCCAACCTGAAGAACAATCCTCCGCCAGCGGGCACGGTCAAGCCTCCGAGAGCACCTCTGGCACAGGAGGAGGGGCCAGCTCCCGTTCGCCTCAAGGTTTTTGCTTCTGGTGGGAGCAGAAGGTCCGCGCCTTCGGGGCCGGGTCAGAATATGGGCCTGCCGCGCTCGGCCACCGAGTGGAGGCCGCCGACCGCCTTGGTGAGGCGGTCGGCTCGCCCGGACACGCAAACGAAACTTTCGTCTCGCAACGTTCGCCAGGTGTAGATCCGAGCATCGGTTTGCAAGGCTCGCGTACGCGCCGCAGCATGTCGTGACGACCACGGCGGGCCTTGCAGCGGGCCAGTGCGTCCGTCGGGCCTGGACTCGCCTGCTGTTCTTAACCTCTTGCTGTGGCGGCGACGATGACCGGCGGGGCCGTCGGCTACAAGGTCTTCCAAGCCATCCGCGCCGCTAAAGGCGGCCTGCCGCTCCGGTTTCGCCGAGAACGGCCGTTCAGTCGGTGCCGCCACCGCGCTGCACCCAGCCTGCGGGAGCGGGATTCTCCCGCAGGGCGACCACCGCCGCTCGCACCCCCTGTCTCGGGGAAAAGCCCGTCCTCGTCTCGGGGAGGAGCCTCAGGCATTGCCCGCCCGGCCGCAGCCTCGGCTTCAGGGGCGTTCTTCGGGCATCCGATGTGGGCGACCACAGCTCCAAGAGCAACCGCCGCCGCCTCGACAGGATCGTCTGCTTCACGCAGCGGGATTGTGCGTGGGCGACCACCGCCCCAGAACCCGGACGAATGATCCTGCCGTCTCACGAACCAACGGGACAGGCTCAGCCGTCTCCGCTTCCAGGAACACCGCTGGAAGCCAGACAGCGAGCCGGACCACAAGCCAAACCCCCAGAAAGAACCGCGGGCACTCTAGATCCAAGACCAGCACCGCAGGCGGAGCCTCAGCCACTCAGGCGGGACAGGGCCGGGTCGCGTGCACGTCCGCCGGCGCTGTCTCGACGCTCGGGCAGCCAGCCCGTCTCGAGAACGGACTCGTCGAACCAGCGCGCGGCTTCCGTCAAGCCCTTTCCGGCCTGACAGGCAGACAGTCCCGCAGGCCCGGACAAAGAAAGGCTTCTTCCGGCTCCAACCGCCTCGAGGATAAGGAACATCTCGGCTACGAACCCGACAGGAGAATCACCTTTCTGCCCGCAGGCCCCACCGAGACCGACAACAGCAGCCGGTAGCTCAAAAAGCCGGGCGGGGCACGACTACGTGTCCCCGCCCGGCTTCGTGCCTGTTGTTTTTGAATGCACTGACTTTGCCGCTCGTGTCTGGTGGAAACCACCTTGGTGGTTTCACCATCGGCGTCCGCTCCGACGGAAGATTCCGATACAGGTTGCTTTTGATCCTGCGCAGTGTGTTGTTTCTTTTTGCGTGCGGTTCGGAAGGTTGTGAGTCCTCCGAGGGTCAGTGCGGCCAGCGTTGTGCAGCCGATGCCGGTCCACACCCACAGGGACGAATTGCCGTCTGAGCTCTGTGTGCCGGTCGGCGTGGCTGTGCTCGTCGTTGGTTGGTGGGCAGCCGGCCCGTCCGAGATTGTTTTGCGGGAGGTGATGGTGAAGCGGTGATGGGGGTAGTCAGCAACCGTCGATTATCACTGTTGCCGTGGACTTTGCCGATGCTGCTTTTAATGATTTTGCCCGGCATGGTAACCGTTGTCGTTATTGTCAGCCCATCGAGGGTCGGCGCCGTCCGGAGGCGAGGACTTCATGGAGATCGACAACGTGTCCCCGTTGTCTTTGACCGTCACCTCGTCATGAGGAACGTTCGAGATCGCCTTGCACCTAATATGGCCTCCTGGTGATGTTATATCCTCTACAAAAGCTTTTTTCTGCGAAAGCGACCAAAGCCGGCAAAGTAGTCGTTTCAGATTGTCGCAATTTCTATTTAGGGGTTCGCATTGAGTCTGTGGTGTCTTCGAATACGATTTCGGTGCTACTGGCCCCGTCGGCTTTGAATTCGACCTTCGCGTCGATCCGGCAGCCGCTCAAACACGCCAGGCACACACCCAACGCCACGACCACGCCGCGCATGCTAGCCCCTTGGCGTCCGAGGCACCCGCCGTCGCCGCCCACGTCCACACGCACCGACGAACTCCAACCGTGGAGCCTTCCAACACTCATGCCGAGCCTCTAGCCAACCAACCAACACGGCAATTCCGTATTCTGCTGCTCAGTCTAGTTGACGTCGCGCGCAGACTTCGAGACATCGCAGGAGAAACGCCGAAGGTCTAAAGGAGATTCAGGCTTCACGCGTCATTCCGCATGGCAAATCCTCGGTTGAAACAAGGCAGCGACTGCTTGTGACAGACGCCAAAACTCGCCTTCGAGACGCAGGACATCCGTCCTGGGGCGAGGTGCCGTTGATGAACATATTGATTTTCGCCAGGTTTTGTTCAGTCTCATCGAGAGCGGCGGCTAGGCGTCAGATAAGAAGACGGTCCTTCCGTTCAGGTAGCCGCTAGGGCGAGGCCTTCTCTGTGCGTGGGCTTGGTCGAGTAGATCGTCTTCCCGCAAGTCGGTCCCATGCAATAGCCACTAACTGCCGCAACATGAAGTTGTATACGAAAGGAATGTATATGGGACTGCTCCCTTCTCAAAGAATCGCGGTTACCATGGGCGTCCGCGCTTCTTCCTTACAACAATGGCAACAATGCCGATAACAATGCCTAAACTAGCGAGACCGCTAAGGGTCCAGACTCAAACTGGAACATCGGCCTCAGTGCCTTCGATCTCTCACCTCCCTTATCCTCCCCTTTCAGTTGCTTTACTTACGTCATCTTTTGCCACAATGGTGAATCCGTTTTCGATACTATCAATTCCTTTGTAAATAACTGTGTCTTTAATTACTCCTCCTGGGATGAATGAATAATTTTTCCGGCATTATGAACTTGAAAGTTGTCTCCACTTCCTCGTCATCGTCCCCTCCACGTTTCTAAGGGCTTTTCAGTTTCACTGTATACAAATTACCATTTTTCACTAGTTTTACATTGTCAAAAGGTGTATTTGAAGTTAAACTGCATGTTAAATGCCCTTCTGGGCGAGTCATGTTCTGTAGCTGTTGCATCAACCATAAAACTTTCCCAAAAGGACCTAAGTATCTTTAAGCTGATCGCAATTTCCTTTTAGTTGTCTCATTGAATCATTGCTGTCTTCGAATACCATTTTCGAGTGCCATGGAACCATCAGATCTAAAATTCGAAAAGACGAATTGACTACAAACACTTAGAGCAATGAGAACGGTTAGCGTCAATGCACTAAAATTTTTCACTCGTTTTTAGATCCAATGAACTTGTCAAGGATGCAGAATTCATTTCTAATCACTCCCGAGGGGCGAGTTCCTGAGTCAGTCTCGCTGTCTCGTCTCGTCCAGTGTATAGATTCCGTCTATCCATGGAGGCCGAGAACGGACGGGAACTCCCTGGTGCCTGGGCGGCCAGCGATCCGTGACGCTCGTCTGGGAGAAAGAGCATGAAGGCAGCCGAGTTCCCGCCTTTCCGCCGAACTCATCGTTAACTTTAACAGCCGTTGATAATGCGCTCAGACGCAGACGCATGGCTGCCGAGAGTGGATGGTTTTAGACTCGAACTCACCAGTGCCGGACAACGCCTAGTCGGTACTCGCTAGAGCTACGCATCAGCGAAAGGAGGCGGATGGATGGCCGTCGGCGTCGGTCGCGTTGTCACCTGTAGCGAGTTGGGGCTGTCGGATGGTCGCGCTGAGACGGTCTCCGGCCTCGAGTTGTTTGCAGCGTGTGGTTGTTGTTTCTTTTGCGTGTGGACCGGAAGGGTGACGTCCTCCGAGGTCAGTGCGGCCAGCGTTGTGCAGCCGACGCCGGTCCATACCCACGGCGACGAGCCTGTGTGGGCGCTGTGGCGGCTGGTTGGCGTTACCGCGCCTGTCGTTGGTTGGCGAGACGGTCGGCTCGGTGGCTGGGCTGGCTGGAGTTGTTTTTGCGGGAGGTGATGGTGAAGCCGGTGATGGGGTAGTCATAGCCGTCGATTATCACTTTGTTGCCGCGGACTTTGCCGATGCTGCTTTTAATGACTTTGCCCGGCATGGTAATCGTTGTCGTTATTGTCAGCCCATCGAGATCGCCTCCGTCCGGAGCGAGGACTTCATGGAGATCGACAACGTGTCCCCGTTGTCTTTGACCCTCACCTCGTCATAGGGGCGTTCGAGGTCGCCCCGCACCGAATGGCCTCCCGGCGCGGTAATGTCCTCCATCTTCGCCGCGACAGCAAACCGACCTGCGGCCCGATATATTTTTCAACTGAGTGCAATTTCCTTTTGAGGGTTCGCATCGAGTCTGTGGTGTCTTCGAATACGATCTCGGTGTACCGGCCCCGTCGGCTTTGAATGCGACTTTCGCGTCGATCCGGCAGCCGCTCAAACATGCCAGGCACACGCAACGCCGACAGCTGCGCCGCGCGAACCCAGCCGCCTTCTGACGTCCGAGGGCGCTGGGCCGTCGTCGCCCTGCGCCCGCACGCGCCGACGAACTCAACCGGGAAGCCTTCCAACACTCATGCCGCCTCTAACAATCAACACGGCAATTCCGCGCTCTACCGCCAAGTCTGGTTAGAGCCGCACCGCAGACGTATGCTTCGAGACGCTGCAAGAAAGTCTCAGAGGCTCGCGAAGCAGCCCAACCCTCCAAGAAAATGAGCGCACAAAGGCTGACATATAGCGTGGAAGTCCAAATGGAAAGTCTCCCGTCACCTCGGGCAAGGTACGCGACAGCCGTCAGTGCTTCGCTTATTAAGCTTCTCGGTCGGCCGTTCGAGCTTCGAGGTCCTTCGGCCGTCGAGAAGAAGCGACTACCGCGGTATGCGCATGCCTTTCAAGATGGTGTTTTTCTGAGTTGAAACCGGTGTTGGCGTGATTCGGATTCGCACGTTTTCTCCTCGTGAAAGCAGCACCGGCCCGACGAGCAGGGACAGGGCCCGATGCCGATAAGGGCCCACATCCATAAAGGCAGCCCTCTCTCCGCGCTGTGGCGACTAACTGTCTCTCCGTTGCTGCTCGTTCGTGTACCGGCTGAGCGTGACGAATTGCTTGTGCCATTCGCTTCGAGGTGATCTGAAAGCCCTCTGTGAGATAATCTGTCCGTCGATTACCACTTTGTTACCATAAGCGGATCCTGTGTTCGTCTTAAGCACTTTCCGGGCATGATAATTGTTGTTCGCGCAGATATTCTACTTAACCTCTTTTTACTATTTAAAGGGTTTTATATACGAGGAATAGAAATCTCCTGATTTTTCATATAACACTGTCTATGGATGTGTTAGACGTTGCTTTGCAAGTAAGCGCTCCTCCCGGCCTTGTAACATTCTCGACCTTTGCCTCGGCGAGGAATCTCCCGAGCGCGGATATGACGCCTGTAAAGCTCGTCGCAGTTTCCTTTGAGGGTTCGCATTGAGTCGGTGTCGTCTTCCGAATACGATCTACGTCCCTGACGCTCCCGTCGGCTTTGAACTCAAACGTCGAGTCCGTGCGACACCCGCCCAGCAGCAGCGTTGATATTGCTGCGCACAGCATCGCAAGGCCCCGTTGCTTCAGAGAACGCTGAGGTCCCCGTACAGAAAAGCGCCAACAGGCACGCCGCCGTCTTTCCATCCCCTTGCCGAAAAGCTGTCCACAAACCATGCCGAGCCTCCTGCCCAACGACCGACGCGGCAGTTCCGCACTTTGACCGCTAGGTCTGGTTCAGCCGCACCCGCAGACGCGGCCTTCGAGACACCGGAAAAGACGTCGAAGGCTCACGAGCAGCCCCAGGCTCCACCAGAGCTGCGTGACGCAACGTGTTGTTTCCTTTTGCGTGCGGTTCGAAGGGCTGTCAGTCCTCCGAGGGTCAGTGCGGCCAGCGCTGCGCAGCCGACGCCGGTCCACATCCACGGCGATGAATCATCTCGCGCGACCCGACGGGCCCGAAGATGCAGCAGTCGTTGTCAGAGTGTCGGCAGCCGAGGCTGGTGAACTGCACCTCTTGCGGGGAAGTAATGGTAAAACCATCTGCTATGTAATCAATTCCGTTTATTTTGACTTTGTTTCCAGAGACTGACCCTACATTTGTTTTATATTTTTCCCCAGGCATAATTATTGTTGTTCTAGTATTTATTGTATCCAAATCTGGTTTTCTCTTACATTTTTGAAGCAGGTAAGCTTAATTGATGTATAGATCGCTTCTTTCCTCAAACTTAACATTGTCAGGCATCACTTTAGACGTGATTCTGCATGTCAAATTCCCATGGGAGGCGTGATATCTTCTGTTTTCCCCTCTGCCAGAAACTTATGGGTCGCAGATGCAACAGTTCTCAGCTCATCACGGTTTTCCTTTGAGTTCCGCATGGAACCGGTCTCGTCTCAACGATGATCTCCGTCCTGACGCTCCCGTCGGCTTTGAACTCAAACGTCGAGTCCGTGCGACACCCGCCCAGCAACAACGCGAACCCAGCGAATGCGGTCAGCAAGCACGTCGCGGCGTTGCGACGGAGGCGCGCTCGCCCGGCCTTTTCCTGCTGCAACGACGCCGCATGCGATACCCGTCCAGACGCTTTGGTCGCGCACGTCAGGTTGCCCTCGCCGGCACGCATCGGTTGTCCTTCGCCGGCACCGCTGGACACATCGTTGTTTCTCGCCGTGCGGCCAATGCGAAAGTGGTTGTAGGTCATTCCCGCCCTCTTGACCAGTCGGCGCATCGATGCGTAAGTTTCAAGCTCGTACCCAGCCTAGCCGCATTCGGCCCAGATCGCCAACGTCGAAGGGCGGCCATAAGAGTCCCGCCGCGGGTCGGCGATAACCCAGAACGAGCTCAATCCAAAGCCACTCCGTCGGCACAGATCCGCCCGTATCGCGACCGAACTTACTGAGCTGCTGGCGGTGACGGGACTGAGAGTGTTTCCCGTGGTGCCTCTGACAAGTCAGCTAAAAGAGACGGAAGGATGGCTGATCGGCTTTGAATTCGACCTTCGCGTCAATCGGCACCCAGTCAAACACGCCAGCACACGCCCAACGCCACAACTGCGCCGCGCAGACCCAGCCACTTCTTTCTGGCATCGAGGCGCCCTGCCGTCGTCCTCCTCTCGCGCGCACATGAACTCCAACCAGGGGAGCCTAGCTCATACACGAGTCTCCTACCCAACAACCAACACCGCAGCTTCAAGCTTTAACGTACAGCTCTAGCCCAGCCTGCACAGGCGTCGAGCGCAGCTGCCTTCTCGCCTCAGAAATGGTCAGGCGGGTTGGCGAGGATTTCCGGTGCGCTCGAGCCGCAGCAGCAGCAAGGCCCGCCAAGGCCAAACCCAACCGCCCAAAACCGGCAGCCCACGCCCACGGCGAGAGCCTTGCCCATTGTCCGCGCCGGAAGGGCGCTTTGCATGAAGCTTCTAGATTGAGGATTGGAAGACGGGCCGGGGGATCCTTCCTTTTCTGAGGGTGATATTCAGGCCGTCGACCAGATAGTCGACCTCGTGATCCGACCTTGTTCCTCGAATGTCGCTGATGCTCGTCTTGACTACCTTACCGGGCATGACGATCGTCGTCTTACGATCAACCCTCCATATCCTCTTTAGTCTCACTCGTCGGCTTAGCGCAAGAGTGTAGTGTCGCCAGCCTCTACCAGTTTGACACTTCCAAGAGGGGTGCTTGAAGTGGCTTTACAGGTGAGATGACCTCCAGGCGGAGTGACGTCTTCCATCTTCGCATTGGCCGCGAAAATCGCCGATGCTTCCGAAATACTCTCGTAAATCTTCACAAAGTTTGCTCGAGCGTTCGCATTGAGTCGGTGTCGTCTTCGAATACGATCTGCGTCCTGACCGCTCCGTCGGCTTTGAACTCGAACGTCGAGTCCGGCTGACACCCGCTCAACGGCAGCGTTGATGTTGCTGCGCACAGCATCGCAAAGGCCCGTTGCTTCAGAGAAAGCGCTGGGGTCCCCGTACAGAAAAAGCGCCAACAGGCGCGCCGTCTCTTCCATCCCCTGCCGAAAAGCTGTCCACAAACCATGCCGGGCCTCCTGCCCAACGATCGACGCGGCGGTTCCGCACTTACCGCCAAGTCTGGTTCAGCCACGCACCCGCAGACGCGAGCTTCGAGACACCGGAAGACGTCGAAGGCTCACGAAAGCCCAGACTCCAGAGGAGGCGAGCGCGCAAGACTTGGCGCAGCAAGAACGTCCAGAGGCACAACCAGCCCCCACCGCAAGAAGACGTATGCCGCCGATTCGAGGTTCTCAGACCTTTCGACAGTTGAGAAGAGCAGACAGCAATATGCCGTGCTCTCAGGATGGCCTTGTCTGATCAAACCGAGTGCCGGTTTTGGTCGAGGCCAGTGCGGGTTTTAATCGGAAACCGGCGTCGACGCGACTGAATCCGCGTTCTCTTTCTCACGGAAAAGGCGCTAGCCCCAACAGTGCGGTCAGGGCTCCGGTGCCGATAAGGACCCACATCCACAAAGGCAGCCCTTTCTTCGCGCTGTCTGAGCGTGACGGCGAACTACTCGTGCCATTCGCTTCTGAGGTGATCTGAAAACCGTCTGTGAGATATCCTGTCCCGTCGATTACTACTTTGTTGCCGTGAATTGTCCCTGTATTCGTTTTAAGAACTTTTCTGGCATGATAATCGTTGTCTGTACGAGTCTTAATTTGGAATTCTTCTTCCTGTCTTTAAAGGCTCGTATGTAAGCGAATAAGAATTTCCTAATTTTCTAAACTAATGCCGTATATGCTGTTTATGGGTGTGTTTGACGTCGCTTTTGCAAGTAAAGACCCCTCCAGGTTTTGTAATATCGATCTTTGCCCCATCCGAGGAATTTCCAGGCTGAGAGGTATAGCGATCTTTAAGTCGTCGCAGTTTCACTTTGGGCGTTCGCATTGAGTCGGTGTCGTCTTCGAGACGATCTCTGTTCTCACGCTTCCGTCGGCTTTGAACTCCAACGTCGAGTCCGCGGCGTCCGCATCCAGCAGCGCCGCAGACCCGGCGAGTGCGATCAGCGAACGCGCGGCCGCTTTGCGGCAGAGGCGCATCGTCTCGGTTGCTTTCCCGCTAGGACGCCGCCGCATGCCCGAGTCCCTCCCGGCTCTTGACCGCAGCGCGCCGGAAATACCGTCATTTCCCGCTGCGCGGCTGCACTGAAAATCGGCTTTCGATCATCTCGTTCTCCTTGACCAAGTGGCTAATCGATGCGCAGTTTCACAGTTGTATTGTAGACTCGGCGCGCAACTCGCCCGGGCTCAGCTGGCGCATTCCGCCCAGACGCCCAACACCGAAGGGCGAACACGCGAGGCCGCGCAGCTGGTCGGCCGATAACCTGGGTCGCTGACTCACGTGAATCCGCCGGCCGGGCCAGCACAATCGCGCCTGGGCTCGTTGAGCTGCTGTCAGGCGACGACGTCGTCGCGATCGCCCCCGCGCGCTGCTCCGGGGCGAGGCTGGCGATGGACGTCGCCGGAAGAGGACCGTGGCCGTGCGGCTGACGGAGGTCGAGGCGTATGCCGGCGAGATCGACGCCGGTCGCGCATTCCGCGGCCGGACGGCCTGCATTCCTCGATGTTCGAGGCGGCAGGCCAGGTGCACGTCTATTTCACGTACGGGATGCACACTCGCGCGAACGTCGTCGGGCCGGAGGGGCGTTCGCGCGCGGTGCTTCTGCGCGCCGGCGAGGTTGTGAGGGGCGTCGACGTCGCACGCGGCGGCGGCCCGCCGCTCGGAAGGACAGGGATTTGGCGCGTGGGCCGGCCAGGCTGACGTCGGCGCTGGGATTGACGCGCGAGGACGACGGTGAACTTCTGGGCGGTGCGGGTTCGCGGATCCGCCTTGAGCTGGCCGGGTACGCCGACGCCGTTCAGCGGAACTGGTGCGAAGCGGGCCGCGGGTCGGCGTTGCCGGGGCCCGGCGGCGACGGCGACAGGCTTTCCCTTGCGTTTCTGGATCGACGGCGATCCGACCGTTTCGCCCTACAAGCCGGCGGCCAGGCGCAAATGAGCGTCTGAGCCAAGCCGACCTACGCACGCGCAGCAAACCTAAAGCGACGTTCGAGGCGGCTCTTGCAAGCCGGCCGCCATGCGCGAATGAGCGGCCGGAGACTGGATGGATAGGCGGCTGAATGTGGATAGGCGGCTGGGAGCCAGATGTGGACTAAGCGGCCGAATGCGGATGGGCGCCCGAGCCAGTCCCGTCCTCCTCTTTCTCGCGCCCTGGCGATTCCTCTTGCTCGCGATCATGCTGCGCTTTTGGCGATGTCGCCGGGTTGCGGCCTGAAGCGCCGCAGAACCATCGGTCTCAAGGGGCGGCGTTGAGGGAAAGCAGCGATCCGATCACCGCGCTTGCCGACCGCAAGGCGGCGTCGGACGAAGCGAATCCGTACGCCCGACGCCGCGTGGTCCTCGCGTGGCAGTCCGCAGAGCGTCATGCTCCCCGGTGCCCAGCTCCATTCGACTTGTGTCGATCAGTGCGGAGCCTCGTCTCGCTCAAAGCCTTAATGCACCTTCTGGTGCTCAGCGCTTTCCGACCTCTCCGTTTAGGCGCGCTTTTTGGTGCCGGGTTTGTGTCTCAATGCACCTTCTGGTGCTCAGTGCTTCCGACGGCCGTCGCTCAAGCCGATGCGAATGCTGTGACGGGGTCTCAATGCACCTTCTGGTGCTCAGTGCTTTCCGACTCGATCGGGCGACGGCGGCCGCTGCCGCCGATCCGGTCTCAATGCACCTTCTGGTGCTCAGTGCTTTCCGACGACGGCGGCTCGGACTACGACAAAAGCTTTCGCAGAATTTGAAGGTCTCAATGCACCTTCTGGTGCTCAGTGCTTTCCGACAGCGTCGGCAGGTCAGCAGCTCATCATGCCGTCAAGTCTCAATGCACCTTCTGGTGCTCAGTGCTTTCCGACCTGTTCTAGAGCATGATGATTGAGGTGGAGGGCATCGAGTCTCAATGCACCTTCTGGTGCTCAGTGCTTTCCGACCGAGGGCGCGGCTCGTGGACGATGAGTGTTGCGGGTCTCAATGCACCTTCTGGTGCTCGGTGCTCCGACCGGGAACGGACGCATCACATCACAACCGAGCAGGCCGCCGGGTCTCAATGCACCTTCTGGTGCTCAGTGCTTTCCGACAATGCAGGTAAAGACGGGTACGATTCCTACAACACGCAGTCTCAATGCACCTTCTGAGTGCTCAGTGCTCCGACTCGCCTGGCGTTACTTGCGCTGGTGGGAGATCGTGTCTCAATGCACCTTCTGGTGCTCAGTGCTTTCCGACGGTTTATTGAGGCGGACCTGCCGGTAGAAGTCGTCATGCGGTCTCAATGCACCTTCTGGTGCTCAGTGCTTTCCGACTGGAAGCCGAATGCTGGGCCTGTTCCGCCTATGCGTCTCAATGCACCTTCTGGTGCTCAGTGCGTTTTCCGACTCCGCCCTCGGAAAACCGCCGCCACAACGCCGTCTTTACGGAACGAAATCGCCGCCGACCTGGAAAGCACCACATCGAATCGGCTGCACATGTCAATTAAACCACACAACCGCGAAAAACCGCCACAAAACGACCCAGCGCCGCCGACGCCCCTACCAGCCAGTACGCCGACCGACTCAACGAGACCCAAGCCAAAAAGCCGACACCTCACGACTACGCCAAAGTTAACTTCGTCTTACTGGGCATCCAGAATTCCTTGCTGCAAAGTGATGACTATTTTGCCAGCGGAATAACCGATACAGGTCTACACTGAAATCAAAAATCACGCGAAAGCACCAGATCGAAAATCAACAACACAGGATCGGAGATTGGGTGCTCCTCTGCGTCAACGGCGCGAAAGCACATACCAGACTTATTAAAGGCTGAAAGCAATGGACGCTTCACTATATTCGCAAGCGTGCGGGTCATTCCCTGACGTCGTCGATCCTTGCTGGATCGGGCTGCTCCGGAAAGGATCGCTACCCGCTTCGCATCCTTGAAATCGCAAGAACTGCCGAACGAGCCGAAGAGCCTCCGGAACTCTGCTTGAGCGCTCCCGGCCTCGACGGCGAGGCCCGCCCGCCAACGCCAACCGGATCTGCCTTCCGGGATGCATCCGGGCTCGGGAGCGTCTTTGAGCGCTTAACGTCGTTCGAAGAATTGGCTGCCGCGTGGAACGCGGTGCTGGCCAAAGACATTCTTGACCAGCAGCTTCGACGCCAAGCGAAAGAGATAGGGGCCGATCTCGCCATCTTTCTCGACAGACTCTCCGCCGAACTCCGAACCGGGCTGTTCAAGCCGGGCCCGCTCTATCCGCTCAAGCGCGAAAGGCTCGGCCCGTTGCGCAGAGCCTGGGGGCCGCCGCCGGAATAGCGACATCCCCACAGGTCCGGGCCGTGCCGTCGCCGGTCCTGTGGGTTCCCCTCGCTGCGAGACGGCATAGTGGAACGCGCTGTTGCGGCTGCCGTCGGGCCGGCGGCCGAGGCACTGCAATCGTCGAGCTCCTTCGGGGCGCGACCGCCTCGGAATCGACGCCGTCGTCGGCCGTCTCACCGCCTGCGAGGCGAAGGCTGCGCGAACGTCCTTCTCTTGGAGATCGAAGGGTGCGAATCCGGGGTCGACCTCGATGACGCTCTGAAACGCTCCGCCGAGGCGTGCTCTGCGAGCGCACGCTAGACCTCCTCTGCCTGCTCGGCCTGCCGCGCTTCGAAGGCGTTTGGCCGGGCGCCGAGGACAGGCTGCGAGGGGTGCTCGAAGGCTCGTCGCTTCGCCCTCTTTTGGAGAATCTCGCTTTGACCGACGTCGACGACGCGATGTGCGACGCCGGATTCGCCTATCTCGCCACGGCTCCAAAATCGTAATGTGCGCCGGGGCGCTCGAGCTCGTGGACGGGCTCGCCTTATATCCGAACTTGTCCGCTCTCGCGGGCTGACGATCAACGAGGATGCAACTGCCATGACCAGCTTCGACGAAGGATTCTGCCATCTCGGCATCGACTATTCGCAGGACCGGCCGCTCAAGCCGTCCGCCGAGGCCGCCGCCCGTTCACGTCGTGTACGTCGGACGGGACGGCTCCCGCGTGCACGTGGCCAGGAGCGGCTGATCGTGGACGCGCCCGACAGGGCTGTCCCCAAATGTCGATCCCGCGGCGAATGGTGAGCCGCATCGTGCTTACGGAAACGTCGGCCTTTCGGCCGGGGCGCTCGTGGGCGCTGCGCAACGACATCGACGTGCTCTGCCTTTCCCGCCGCGGCACCTACTTGGGCCAACTCGCCGGGGCCGCGATCGACAGCAAGCGCCCAGCGCCTCCTGAGGCAGGCGAGTTCGCGGCCGACGAAGAGGCGCGGCTCCCGCTCGCCCGGAGCATCGTGCGGGCCAAGCTCCGCAACCAGCTCCACGTCCTGCACAGGCTCGCGCGCAGGGAAAGGGAGGGGAGCGCGGGCGACGTCGAAGCGCGGGCGCGGCCATGGGCGACGGGATGGAGGTGTCCGGGAATGCGGGCGTGGCCTCCGGCGGCGGCACTAGGAGGCCGCGGCCGCCGGCAGTGCCGGCGTTGCTAGTGCGGCTGCCGGCGTCGTCAGGCTGGAAGCGGCGTGCCGCGACATCCGCTGCATCATGGCGGACTTGCCCGACGTCGCGAGCATCGAGGAGATCATGGGCATGGAGGGCGCAGCCTCGAACGTCTACTTCGCGTGCGTGGCGGGCTTGCTCCCGCCGGAGGTCTCTTTTCCCTGCCGCAGCAGGCGTCCGCCGAGGGACATGGCGAACGCCGCCCTTTCTATGCCTACTCGCTGCTTTTGGGCGAGAATGCACCGCCGCGCTGTTCGCCGCGGGCTTGAGCCGCTCGCTCGAGTGCTGCACGCTTCGACCGACAAACGCCCCAGCCTTTCACTCTGACCTCAGGAGAGTTCGCCTCTGCTCGTGGACCGCATGGTTTTCGGGCTCCTTTCGGTCAGCGTTTTGCGCCCGGAGCACGCGGGCCCGTCCGACGACGGCGCGGCGTCTGGCTCACCAAAGACGGGGAAGCGGTGGTCGACGGTACGAAGCCACTCTTCAGCGCAGCGTCAAGGGCGCTTTCTGCCGGGGTTCGCCGGCCCGTGGCGCAGGCAGCATCACCACAGCGCGCAGCTGCTCGGCCGCGCTATCTTGGAGCCCGACTACGACTGGGTGGGAGTGTCATGGCGCTGGACGGTGATCGTGGCCTCGACGTCGCAAACAACCGCCGCCGCACGCGCCTGGCCAATCATCTGCAGGTGGGGGCTACCGGATGCAGGAATCCGTTCCAGCTGCGGTTGAGCAACGAGGAACTCTCGGAGGTTTGCGCGCGCATCGACAAGCTCATCAGCGAGACCGACGACGTCGTCACGTCTACCCGTTGTGCGCGGCCTGCTGCGGGCGCGCCGAGGTGTTCGGAACGGCGCCCTGCCTGGACGACGTCAGTCGCACAGCAGGGGTGTGGTGAGCTGTATTCTCACGGCAATCGTTCGGCCTGGCCCGACCTTTGCCGGTTGGGCGCAGACCGGATTTCCTATTGTTAGCAATGAAGATGATACGGGTGCGGTGATCGAATACGCTGAAGGCTGAACCCCGGTTTTTCTGCACAAAGTCGGCTGCGTGCCGCCGTCCGGCGGGCAATAATGAAAGCGTCCGGCTATCCGTTCGGACGTAACTCCAGAGACGGGTTGTCGCGAATAACGGAGAAAAATCGCAAGGACGCGGTTTTCCAGAAGGCGGCAGCCTATTCTTGCTGTGCTCCGCCATCTCGGAGCTACCGTCTATCCGCTTCAGGTGACTGAGGCGTTCGAGCCACCAGGGGCGGGTTGTTCCGAAAGCGCCTTCAGTCGAATCACGTCGATCGAAGGTTACGTGCGTGGGGAACGGTGCTGGCAGAGACGCCGCAGACGGCGAGCTGCGCAGGCAAACGATCGACGTTGTGCTCACCAGTTTCGATGAAGAATTCTGCTACCTGAGGTGTGGTTTCTCGATAGTCGTCCTAACTGCGACCCCCATCATCACGTCGCAGCCTGACGTGAAACCCTGATCACGTCCTGTACGTAGCTGCGACGGCATCGTGCGTGCGGGTCGTCGGAAGGAGCGTTTGATCGTTGAAGGCGTTGATCTGCTGCCTCACGTCTCGATTCCTCGCCGAGCCGTCAATCGCATCGTGCTGACCGCGCGTGGGGCTTTTCAGCCGGGAGGCGCGTTCGTGGGCGCTGTACAATGACGTCGACGTGCTCTGCCTTTCCCGGCGCGGCAATCATCGCGCCAGCACGCGGGCCGCGTTCGACGAACGCCAGCGGCGTCTCTGAGGCAGGCGGGTTGCTCACGATGTCGAGACGCGCATGCCTCTTGCTCGGAGTCTAATTCGGGCCAAGATGCGCAACCAGGTTCATGTTCTCCACCGCATCGGGCGTCGGGACAGGAACGTCAACGTTGGGAAAACGTGCCAGAAGATCCGTTCGTCGATGGAGGACCTCTTCGACGCGGCGTCGATTGATGAGTTTTTTGGGATTGAAGGGGCGGCGTCTTCCGCCTACTTCGCCTGTCTTGCCGGGCTGGTGCCGGAGAGTGTCGTTTCCGTGCCGCAGCGGGCGTCCGCCGAAAGGATATGGCAAACGCCGCTTTTTCCTATGCGTGCGCGATCCTGCTGGGGGTGCGGCGCGTTGTTCGGCGGGGCTTGAGCCGTCGCTCGGTGTTGCACGCTTCGACCGACAAACGCCCCAGCCTTTCGCTTGACCTCATGGAGGAGTTTCGTCCCCTGCTGGTGGACCGCACGGTGGTCAGTTTGCTTCGCTCGCATCGGCTGAGACCGGAGCACGCATCGCCTTCCGACGACGGCAAGGGGGTGTGGCTTAACCGCGAGGGCAAGAAGGCGTTGGTGGACGGGTGACGAAGCGACGCTTCAGCGCCGCGTCAAGGCGCTCTCCAGGTTCTCCGGCACGTGGCGCAGACACATCCACCACAGCGCAGTGCCAGCCGCGCGATCGTGGACGCGGACTACGAATGGATGGGCGTGTCATGGCGATGACCGCGATTGTCGCTCACGACATCTCTTCCGACAGGCGGCGCGCGCCCTGGCCCGCCTACTCAAGGGTGGGGTACCGGATACGGAATCGGTTTTTCAGCTGCGTTTGAGCTGAGCGACCTCATAGCACGCGGTTTGCGCACATATCGAAGGGATCATCAGTGAAACCGACGACGTGGTTCACGTTTACCCCTTATGCGGAGCATGCGTTGTGCCGCGCTGAACTTTTTGGGAACCGCCGTGACTCTCGATGAAGTGAGGGCTACTGCCGCGGCATCTGGTGAGTGGACTCCATGCGTTCTAACCATCGATGTCACTCGAAGCTGGTTCGCGCAGGGTCCACGCCCACGCTCTTCCTCGATGCACCTTCTGGTGCCGGGTGCTGACCGACGGAGTCGGTACGACGACGACGGTGTCGACGCTCAGTCTCAATCACCTTCTGGTGCCGGGTGCCTACCGACGATGACCCTGAAGGGGGTCTCATGTTCGCATATATGAGTCTCAATGCACCTTCTGGTGCCGGGTGCTTACCGACGATTAGACCGAGGAGCGACTGAGGACTCTCTGTCGTCTCTAATGCACCTTCTGGTGCGGGTGCTTACCGACAGCCCACCGAAGAAAGCCAGCTCGCCGGACGGCCTAGTGCTCAATGCACCTTCTGGTGCCGGGTGCTTACCGACGCTCGTTCGCTTCAGGCCTCGCGCAAAGCCGGGGTCCGTCTCAATGCACCTTCTGGTGCCGGGTGCTTACCGACATCTGTCTCGGTGGACCTCGGCGAAAGCCGAGGGCAGTCTCAATGCACCTTCTGGTGCCGGGTTAACTACCGACAGGAAGGAGGCTCAATGAGCATCGCATGACGAAATGTCTCAATGCACCTTCTGAGTGCCGGGTGCCATCGGCCGAAGCCGGGTTGTCTACTACAACCCCGTCGAGGATGTGTCTCGATGCACCTTCTGGTGCGGGTGCTACCGACGCCCTGAAGGAGGAGCTGTGTTTATTATGCGAGTCTCAATGCACCTTCTGGTGCGGGTGCCGAGCCCTGAAAAGGGGCTGTGTTTCCTATTATCGTCTCAAGCACGGTGCGGGTACTGACTGCCGTCTCTGAAAACCGCGTCACAGCGACGTTTACTCGACGGTAATCGTACACCGGCAATCCATACCCTGACTCACCGGTAAGCACCGCCTCTGTTAGACCACACTTGTGCGGGATTTCGCCACTAAACGGCACGTGCCGCCCGATCGCGAACCGTCTTCCGCGCCGACTTTCGACGGGGCGACGCCGAAAAGCCCTCCATTGTCAGAACTTTCCCAGCATCTGCGCGTGCACAGCAGCTCTTCGCAACCCCAGCAAACGTGTCCCTCAAGACTCCACACCCCACAGCAGAGTCAGGGCGTCCAGAGCCGGAGACTCGCGGGGCTGCCCGCGCGACAGCAGTTGCGGACGCGCGGCCCATCGCTCAAAGTCGCAGCCCTGAAAGTCGCATCACACGCAAGACAGGCGATGCAACAACCACACACAGCGCTCCCGGCGTCAGGCCCGCTACTGATCTCGCTCTCTTTCCGTCGTTCTTGCCTTTCTTCCTCGATTTGCCGCCCGATGACTTTCTCTTTTTCTTCTGTTTTCTGGGCTGGACGGTCAGCGGTTGTTCCGCCATTGGGCGAAAAGGTCGATGAAACGCCTCGCCTTTCGCCGGGGACCCGGCGGGCGGTTGGACGGCTTTCCTTTCCTTTCTTTCTTGGAGTCACGTCTGATTGTTGGCTCTGTTTTCTTCGAGGTGTCATATAGCGAACTTCGACCTCGCGGGCCTGCCCTGCTCGCCATGCCACGAACGTCGTCGTGCACCCGTATGCCGCTCGCTGCATCGCTCCTCGACAGGGCTGTTCGTCGAGCTTGAACCGCTCGAGAACGGAAGAGAGTCCGCGATGCCGAGCGAGCGGGCTTTCGGGCTGTCGGCATCGTGGCCGGGCATCCGTCCAGTGACTCATACCTTTCCCGCGAGGTCCCCGCCTTTGTGCGCCGTCATGCTCGTGGCTCTCGCCTCGATCGCCTCAGTCCGACGGCTTGCCGAGCCCCATGCGCAGGTGATCCGATAGGGCGGCTTGGTAGCAGAGGGCTCCGCCCGGCTTCCCTCCCTTTCGGCATGAGTGCGCCTGTCTCGCACGCTTCGCGGCACGAGTTTCTCCGGCGTGAGAACCCACAGGAGGGCTGCGAGTTCCTCCTGGGCGAGGTCTGTGAAACGGATCCGGCAACGCAATGCCGAACCTGCCTGTATGAACGAGGTGACGAGAGGAAAGCCATGACGTTCTCTTCAGTCTCCTTTCCATTGGCAGGAGTTTGCCCGCCCGCCGAGGGAAGCTCGTTCCACCTCCCAAAGCAGCAGCGGTGCACGGGGTATGCGGCGATTCCCAGAATTGCCCGCGTAGAAAACACTCGCTGCGCGCAATCGCCTGACAGCTCGAATCTTGAGCATTCGCCCGCCGCCGCTTTTCCGACGCTGCCGCGCTGTCCAGTGCCGCGCCCGCAGCCGCTGGGCTTGGCGTCTTGCCTCTTCATCCGTAATGAACCTTCGGGCTGAAGACGGTTTGGGCTCCAGCAACGGCGGCAGAAAACGTGGCTCCTTCAGCTTGCACATGGTTTTCAGCGAGCGGGTCGAACGCGTTCGGCAGAGGCGTCGATCGGGCCGAACTCGATTCGTCCGCGAAGGGGCGACGTCGCCGGGAAAGCCGCTCTGAGCCTCGTCGCCTCGGTTTTCTGCACGACGTATCCGAAAAAGCCGATCGGCTCGCAAGCCTCCCGGCCCTCAGAAAGCGGAAGAGCTTCTGATCCTTCGCGAGCTCCACGGGCTCTTCGAGTGAGCGTGCCGTCCGACCATGACGGGAACGAGTTCGCGGACCGTGGTCTGGTCTGCGTCGAGCACCGCGTATGCAAGGTCGCCTTTCCGAGCGCCGCAAAGCCTGGATCGCCGGGTTTGAGGGCGTTGGACTCAGTCTTGTCCGCCATGCGGAGTGAAACGATTGGGGCAGAGGCGCTTCCGCCCTTTCACCCTTCTCCATCTCCTGTCTTCTGAGGGACAGATAGCTGGCGATGATGTCCTTGTAGGATTGGTGGACAGACGAGGGCGCGACGGCGAACTCTGCTTTGGTTCAGGTCCATCTTGAGAAGAAGAAGCGCTCATCGTGTTTCTTCTCGAACAATTGCCCGCGGATTTGCCGTCGGGGGCTGTGCGGTAAGCGTAGCCCAGGCAGTTCTTGTCTCAGGCTTTTCCTGCACGCGCGTCCCGGTTGCGGACGCCGTTCTTCTCCAGTCGGCCGTCTTTCCGAATCGCGCCGCCGACTTTCCGATCCGTGCCGCCGACTTCCCGATCCGGCCAGCTGCTCTTCGAGTCGCCTCGAAGGTCGCGTGCCGACCTCTCCATTGCCGAATTGGAAAAAGAGACGATCTCCTCGCCGACGTTGAAGAGGCGGTGCTTCTTTCGGCGTCGTCGAAGATGTCTGTGACTACGCAATAAGCGTAGAGCGAGGCCTTGCGCTGACCTGAATGCACAGGGTCATCGTGCAGCGAACCCGCTCGCCGTGCGGAGACGGGCGGCGGGCTTCGCCAGAAGACTTCTTGTTGACGGGTTTGATGTGCTTGCTTTTCGCGGTCGGGAGCTGCCGCCGCCTCAGGATCGAGTACTCCTTCGTGCGTCGTCGGGCGGTGCACCGATTCGTGCGGCGTCGTTCCCCGCAGCAGCTCGAGCTTCAGGGGCGATCGCCGCGTGCCTCCTCCACTCGCACCGGAACAAGCATGAGCGCTGGCCGGATCGCCCCTATATGTGAGCTGGGCGCGATGGAACGAGTCGGTGCGCCTGCAGCTTGTTTGAAGAGGACGGATGCGCGCCGAACACCCGAAAACGTGAGGCTGTCAGGGTTTCGTAGGCGCGCGAGACCATTCCCTTGACCATCGTCGGGCTGACGAAAGGCTCTTCGGGCGTGCCGTCCTCGCATTCTTCGCTTCGGAGGCTTCCCGAGACCTCGCTGGTGGGGGCCTCGCTGTCCTCCCTCCGTGCCGCTTTGGTCACCGTCGTGCACGGGCGTCATCATGTTTTTGGGCGTCGTCATGCTTCCCGAAGACCAGAGGGGTGTGAACCGTCATCTCCACGTCGATCGAGCCCGACCATCTATCGGGCTTCAGGCGGTCGTGACCGCTGGCGACGCCGTCGTCGAAGAGCGTCTTGGGGAATGCGCCGACGGCGTTGCGAACGTCCGTCGCGTGCGTGTGTGCCTCTGCTGCGTGAGCTAGTGCCGTTTCCCAAGCAGCGGTATCCGATTGACGGCCGAATGGAACGGTTGGAAATCTTTCGGCGCATGGCCGGTAGCGCGAGACTCGTCAGTGTTTTTCTCACTCATAATGGGTTTCCAGACGTTTCATTCCGTCGAAATTCGCATTGGGGACGGACGGTCATGTTTTGGTGCTCGGCGAAGAGCCGCAGAGGTCAGTGGGCGACAAGCCGCGGCCTTCCTGCGGTTCGCCGGTTTTGCTGTTCGTCTGGTTGTTCGCCTTGTTTTCGGCCAGGGACACGCCAGCGCACTTCGACGCCGTCGTCGCAGCCGTAGGCCGCACGCCGCATCGCCTGGATCCATAGCGGGCGGTCGAGGTCCAAGCGACGATCAGGATCGACCTCGCGCATGAGCTTCTTCGAGGAGAACTGACGGCTTGCGCGTTTTCGCCCCGAACCCGAGACATGCCTCCAGCGATTCGTGAGGATTTTGCGAAGCTGCGCCCGCGCTTGAGCTCAAAGCCGTCTTCGGCGATCCGCACTTCCACGGCGCCCAAACCGAGCGGTTTGCCCAAGCCCATGCGCAGGAATCCGACGGGTTTGGCGGGTTCCTCGCCGTCCCTTTGTCGGCTCGCTTTTGGCCTTCTCTTCAGCGTTCTCAGTCCGATTTCGCGCTCCAACGGGACGAGGTTTTTCGGAGTGAGCACCACACAAGGGACGCCAGCTCAAAATTTGCTGAGATTCTCAAAGCGCAAGCGTGCGCCAGAGCGAGCTTCCGGTTTCGATCCACGTTTTTGGCGGTGATCCGAACGTCGTCATGCCTGCTCGAGGTCGAGCTGGGGAAGTTCGGTTGCGCTTCGAGAATCCGGTTTCGTCGACTTGCGGTCTTACGGTGAACGGGGTGGCCGCTGCCGAGAAGCTGACCCGGCGAAGTATTCTCTCCGGGCAGGGAGACGCCATTCCTCCTTTTCTTCTGGTGCTGACTTCCTGTTTTCTGTCATTTGGGGCGATGCTGCGCTCTCATTGTCTCTTTTGATTCGAGGAGTGGCGCCGCCGGAGTCGGTCAGAAAGCGCCGGGCGGAAGAGACTTTTGGTTCGAGAAGCGGCGCCAGCTTCTTCTCCTTGCGGCACACTTCACGCCGGACGAGTCGACCTGTCCAGCGAGGCGCGACCGCGATGAGGCGACGTCGCCGCCCTTTGCGTTCTCCATCGTTTCCGGCACGACGTAGCCGAAGAGCCTGTCGGCCGGAGACGCCTCGTCGCGATTCTTCAGGGGCGCGGCCAACTGATTCTCAGCGAGCTCCCGCGGACTGCTCCGATACGCTCGCCGTCCGACCATCGTGGGCAGAACTCTCGCATACGGCGACGCTCTTGAGCATTTTCCGTAGCAGTCGGGCACCTCGTCAGAGTCGAGGTGACGAAGACGAGGTCGCCCTCACGCGAGGATCGGCGCCGGTGCGTCGTCGGCCTGTGCCGAAGCGCCGTTTGCGGCTCGATTCTCGCGCTTCTGCGACGCGCGATTGAGCAGATGGGGTTCGGGTCCCTTGTGCACTCGTCCGACGCTTTGCGATAGCTCTCGATAATCAGCCTGTAGTCGCGAATGTTCGTTTCAGTGAGCCGCAGAATCGTTCCCGAGATGTCTTTCTCCGAAGAGTCGATCTTGAATTTCTCCAAAGAGTCGATCTTGAAGAACCTCTCGCTTCTTGTTCTCGAACAGGTCGCTTTGCAAACTTGCCTCGGGTGCTGTGCGGCAGGCGTACCCCTCAACCTCAATGGGTCTGGCACTCCGATAGCCCTTTCGCGTAACACGGAAGAACTCTTCGAGTTTGCCGGGTCCTTGCGCCGCACATGCGTAACCACAGGCGTGCCGTCTTTGAGGCGAGTCAAACCGACGCGAACCGGATCCCCGTGGGGAGAGTTAGCGAACGAAACCTCTTGAGTACCCGTTTCTACAGGCGGAAGCAGTCCGGCTCCGGCACTCGCGGGCGCTGAGGCGCTTTCGCGTTCGGGGCAGGCTGCGTGGCCTTCGCGAACGACCTCGATGCCTTTGATGTTCGAGGAGTCGACCAGAAGCGCCATCTCGTCTCTTCTCGCCTTCTCCGTTGAGGAGTTTTTGACGGCGAGGTCGCCAGCCTCGTCGCGGCAGACTCCTCGCGGAAAGAGCCGATTCGCCTCGCGACGGGTCCACCCGATAGGTGAGTGGGGCGCGGTGCCCGCCGAACACTCGGAAGCGGGATACTGTCAGGGTTTCGTATGCGCGCGAGACCATTCCCTCTGACCATCGTCGGCTGATGAACGGCCGCCCTGAGACGTCCATCGGCACTTCGATGACATTCCTAGAACCGGGAATCTTCTTTGAGGCCGTCGGATTCTCCACTCTGCGGCCTTCGGCGTCTTCCTTATACCAGTCTCTCCGAAAACAGAGCGGGGTGCGGACCGTCATCTCGAGGTCGATCGTGCCCGACCATCCCTCGTTCGCCAGTCGGTCGTGGCCGGGGAGCCGCATGGTCGCTGAAGATATCTTTTTGGCAACATTCCTTTGGCGACGAGGTTACGCACCGCTTTGGCGAGGAACAGGAATCCGATTGACCGCTGAATGGAATGTGCCCATGTCAGTTTTCCTCTCGTCGCCGCGAGCCGCCGTGCGGCGGCCGACGTTCCGATCATTTTCTGCCCGCTGTCACGCCCACCTTCCGGTCAGCGGAGCTCGTCGGCGAACACCGTGTTGCCGAACTTCGGCTCCTCATCGCTGAACTCCGGCTCCACGACAAAACCTCTATGCTGCGCATGATGTCGGTTTCGTCGAGCTTTTCCTCGCTGGAGATGTCCGCGCCGTTGAAGGTACTCGTTCACTCCGCATCAGCACCTTTTGCAGCGTAGCGTTTGCCGCCCCGTTGTCTTTGTTCGTCCTGCCATCTTCCGCTTTTTTCACGCACGGTTTAGGGTCGTGATCCCCGCCTTCTCGAAGCCGTTCGACGACGATCTCAGCGCAGCCGCTGCCGTGAGCCAGCGGATCTCGCGGGCGAGGACGCCGCCGTTCGAATCGCGCCCATTGGCGCTCTGCTCGCATCGGAAGTGTCGCTGTTTCACCCGATCCGCAATTGCGCGCAGATCCACTCGGCGGGGGTCGTTCGGCGCTTCACCCGACTGGGGCCTTCGAAGAGCTTTCTGGGGCAATCACCTGCCAGCAGGCGGAGTTCGTACACGGTGTTGAGGGCACGCGTTCATGTGATGAATCGACGATCGGCGAGACGGCGTTCCCGGACGGCGGTGGTCGCGTCGTGGTCATCAGAGGCGGTACCGACTCAAAGAGGCTCGTGGCGCAGGCGAGCCCACCGGAGGTTCCGTCGATCCGACGATCGCCTTCGCGCCCGACGTCGTGTAGGCGATCGCGGAGAACGTGGATTTGAGCTTGGGACGAAATTCCAGATTCGCTGCCTTGCCTGGGAGCACTCCTGCGCGGATGCGAGCTGCTGCGTCAGTTCCAGCTGCGCTGCTCGGGCGCTCCAACACGTCGCTGAGCGTTGCGTTCGGGATGAAGGTGCGACTCCATTTTGCCTCGCGGAGCGGCGGAAAGGTCTTTCTGTCAGCGGATTCCGCGCCCTTGTGCGACCCGCCGCTGTTCCGTTGTGTTGTGGGGGTTATCTGACCTCATCGTTACGCCTTCTTTGTCTTTCTCGTTAAGAAAGTCCGTCCAATTGAGGTTCAAGCCTCAGCCGCGTCTTCTTGGAGCTTCTGGTTGACGCCTCGGAGCTGGGCGAGCTGCTCCGCCACGGGATTCGCCGTCGTCGCGAATGTCCCACTCTTGCGCAGGCGGAGGCAGGATGTCTTCAGACCCCTTTATGGTTAAGCGGTTGACCTTCACTTCGCCCATTCCGCGGGTTCCGCGGCTGCCCAGAGGGAGCGTCCCGGTTGCGAGTTCCGCGAGGGTCAAGCCCAGCAGGCGATTGCCGCCTGTTGGCGGCGAAGCGCAGGTTTTTGTCGCGTCGGTTGTCTGTGCCGAGCGCCCTGCGATCCGCTGTCGTGGTGAGGCCCGGCGTCGGCTTTCGATCCGGCGTCGGCTTTCGATCCGGCGTTGGCCTTCGGCCCGGCGTCGTCTTGAGGCCCATCGTCGCTTTGCGAAGGTCCGACGATTCGTTCGTCGACCTCGATGCGAAGCACATTCCACTAAGGGACCGGGTATTTTTCCTCGTAGAGGCCGCCGTCGATCACTCCTCCCGTCCATCGGTCTCCGGCGTTATGGGTGACGGTACGCAGCTTTTCGGCTTTGTCGTCTTCGCTCGAATGGAAAGCGTGTCGAGGATCTGTCACCGCCCCGCGCCGCTCGTCGTTCCAAACAGCGCGCGGACAAGCGTCGGATCGTTGGCGAGCTGGTCATGCACGGGCATCACTGGACCAATCCGGCGTCTCGTCTTCCCGCTTCCGATAGAGAATCGTCCGGGCGATCCTTGAAGTACGCGTGCGCAGGGCGCCTCGGACCGAGCTCCCGGGAAGCACCAGAGGGGCTTTCTGCTCGCCGTCGGCCGTTTTGTACGCCCGCAGCGGGTGCGCCACGTTCAGTTTCTCCTTGGCGCTCTTTGTCCGTCGGCACTCTCGGCTTCGCCTCGGCCCCTTCGGACACCCCTGGTTTCGCGGCGTCCCTTTTGCTTCTCTTCTTGCTTTTCGTCGGTTTCGGCGACGAGAATCCCCGTTGGGCTTTCCCATTCGATGTCGATCGTGATTCGGTTGCCGGTACGGAGCGTTGCCGGTTTGAGGCAGTCGGTCACACTAGCGGGCTTCCCTTTCAGCCAGGCTTTGAGGCCTTCGACGTCGTCAAGGCGTGCCTTCGTGAGGGAGCAGCAGAAGTTTGGAGCGCCGTCCCAGCTTCTCGTCGATCTCACACGCCCCAGCCCGCGCCCTGCGCTTCCCGAAGGCGAAGCGGCCTGAGTTGAGGGGCCGAGAATCACGGCGAACAACTGCTCGACGTCTGCCTCGAGCTCTTCGATCGTGGGCTTATCTTCTTTCGCGAACCGGCAAGGGTCGACTTCGGCGGTGATTCCCAAATGAAGCTTCTGGCCTTCGGGTGCCACTTTCGTGGAAGAAGAGCGCCATCGCCCGCTGACCCCCAGTAACGATCGATGGCGATGCCCGCGGCGCACGAACGAATCGGCCTTCGTGACGGGTTCGTCCGCCTTCATGACGCCTTTGAGAGACACCGTTTCGAAAGTCAATGCCGACGCCCAGCCGGAAGGCGCGTCATCTTCGCCCCTTACTTCTTCGTTATCCTGTTCTTTATCCTGCGGGCCCTTTCCCACAGAGCCTGCAAACGTTGGGGATTTCGGATTTCAGGACACGTGACAGGTTGCGGTCGAGGGCCTCGAAGAGTGCGTCTGCAGCGCACCTTTGACCGAGCGCCTCCGTCAACACGGGCGTTCCGCTGGCGTTGCGCGCGAATTGTTGCGGACAGCCTTTTCGTCTCGTCGTTGCCGATCGCTTTTGGCCTTCTGTCGACTTCCTCCTCCGCCCGCCGGAGTGAATGGGCGACGTCGTCTCACCAAAACGACGTCGAGCCTGTATCTTGTCAAGACTCATCCGGTTCTCCTCCTTGGCGGTTTCTTTGGATGGCAGAGGCTGGATTTTTCTTTGGACGGCGACGTCGGATCCGCGTTAGCAGCGTCGCCACGCTGGCGCTGAGCCGTGCTGCCACGCTGGCGTTGAGCTGTGCTGTCGAGGTGGCGCTGTGCGGCGTCGGATTGGCGCTGGTTAGGTTGTTGGGTTGGCGAGCGCGACGTCGCCAGATTGTGGCGATTGCATTCTCAGATTGGCGACGTGTGACGTCGCCGAATTCGTGATGGATCGCTGGCGAGTTAAGGTTGTAGGTTTCATTTTTCTTCCGAAAGAAAGTCGTTGCTGTGCAGGAGCTTGACGTGGAACCCCTTGCCGTCGTTGTCTCTGATGCTCAGCAGGGGATCGCCGACGACGAACCTGCCGAATCCCTGAGCACGCAATTCGCCGATGCCCACGGTTTTCCAGCTCGCGCAATGCTGCGAGGGCTTTTCGCCGCTGCTCGGCGCTGTATCCGAGGGCGTGACCTCGGGACCGAGCCGGCCTGGACGGCAAGGCGGGTCGCGCGAGGCTGGCCCTCGGCGGCCGACCAAGAATCGACCCGGCGGTATCTCAATCCCGCTCGGTACCGATGGTCGCCTTCGCAGTCGCTGGCGTCTAGCTTGGACAGGCTGCCGTCGTCGCGCTGGAGGACGATCTGCCGTCGTCGCGCTAGGCGGCGTCATGCCGTTAGTTGGCGCCTTGCTTGGACGCCGCAGCGCCCTCTCTGCCCGCCTTTTCTGCGGAGAAGAGTTCGATGCGCGCATCCGCGCTGTTGAAGGCGTCGGAGCGATTGAACGCATCGATGATGTCGCTTGAGCTGCCCGCGGCACCGAGCGACCGCGAGCGCAGAAGAAGGTCGGAGGTGAACCAGATGGTCGTGGCGCCTTCGCTGTCCCAGCCATCGCGCGTTGCCCGTGTTTGCACGTGTCGTCCAGGGTTTGCGCGGACGTGGACATCCGTGACTCGCGCCGTTTCCCGAAGCCGCGTTGGCTCCTGCGGTTGTGCCGTTGCCGTACGCACGGCGTCGCTGCAGGCTGCGGCTGCGCCGTCGGATGCGCATTTCTCCGTCGTTATGCACTCGGCGAGGCCGAACGTTCCGGTGAGCCTGCGCGACCCGAGGCGGCCTGCCCTCGAAGGATCTCGGGCAGCATCTCGCCGAGAGTGCGCTGGCTGACCTGCTGCGCCTCGTTTGCGGTTCTCCTGGCCGGTGCCTGTACAGGCGCTCGGTGATCGTGACCTCGGATTGCAATGTGAGGCCCGCCGCGAGCGCCCGCACCAGGAAGAGCTGGGCGTCTTTCGCGGTTCCCCGAACGGCGTCGTGCGCGGTGGACTGGCGTCCGGTCACCGGGGCGCGCCCGTGCCGTACCTCGGCTTGCCGGATTTGGCGTCCCCGAAGTCGAAGATATAGCCCGACCGGACCGGAACGTGCACATCCTCCGGTCCTCGAGACGAGTTTCCCACAGTTCCCGTTGACTGGTCGGGGCGGCCGTCGGACTCGCTGGGTTTGCTTTCCACCCTGCCGGGTTCGCCCGTCGACTTGCCCGATTGGCCGGTCGAAGTTTCTGTTGCCCGGACCGCCGCCGTCCGAAGGCTTGCTGACGTCCGACCGCTCGCTGGGGACGACCTTCCGACAGGGAGAAGACCATGAACGGGCCTCCGCAGACCCCTCGACGCATGCCGTCGCGTCCGAGAACGAACAGGTCGCCCTTGACCGCTGCGTCGTCGAAATCCTTTCGTCGTTGGGGAACTCGCGCAGACGCAATGCACCCACGCCAACACCACGGTTCCGCGCAGGAAATCAAGTGAGCGCACCCTCATTGGACATCGGCATTTCGTGTAGAGATCACCGGCGTTTTCAGCTCGATGTTCAATCAAACGAGCGGTACGACGGCGAATCGGGCCCGGCCGTCCGCTTGACGGCCATCCGGTTTCCTCTTTCGGCTCCGCTTGCCCTGCCGATCGGCTTGCTTGGACGGATCCGCATCCTCCGGGCCCGTGATGCAGGAGGTGCCTGGTGCAGCCGACCTGAACTGGGGCAGGTGCCTGGTGAGGCTATCGAGTTTCTCGACGCCACTTACATGACCTTTACATGCGCGCGTGGCGGCTTTGGCTTGTTTTTCAACCGGGACCGAGAGGCCGGCCTGCGCCCTCGTCGCGCACGCAGAATCGCCTCGCCGGAGTCCGCCGAGCTGCCGCTTTTGTTTCCGGCTGCGCGCTCACCGTTGGAGAAGTCGCCGACGGTGATCCGCATCGCCGTCGCCGTTCGTCTCTCGGATCCGATCGCGGCACGAGCGTCCCGGCCAGAGCCAACACAAAACTTTGCGTCATCAATCGGTTTGGGGGCGTCTGATTGGCGGTCTTGTCTTGATTTTCGTTCCAGATCTCTGGATCGACGAAGTCCACGCGGTCCTGAGCACGCAGGCCGGGGCCGCTCGATGATTCGGAAAATGGTCGGCTTCCGGTGCCTGTTTCTCGTCGATTGAGACGCTCACGACCTCAGTTAGTTTTGCCAATGCTTGTCCTCAGAGCCGCCGGTATTTCCGTCCGGCTTCCGTCGCCGGGGACCTTTCGCGTCTCGTCTCGGCGTCCGCTCTCAGTCTTTGGTTACGCTGCTTTCTTTGCAGATGCGCGCATCGAGAAGATGATCGCTCGCGGACAGTCGATCGGCAGATGCGTTCTGCTGTCGCTTTGGCCTGCCGAATCGCTGGGATCACTAATCTCGTCGGTATCTCCAGTTCGGCGCGCCTCCGAAAAAGCGAACCACGAAATCGTACCTTTCACTTTTCGTCCGCCGTCAAGAGAGCTCAGGGCCACGATGAGCGCTGCTCGCAGAATTACTCCGGTGACGGTGGTTCTCGCACCACGGCTGGCTGTTTTCGTCAACTCGACAACGGAATTAGCGCCGCCCGCATAGCCGAGTCTGCCGATTCCACGCCCGATCGGACGTGAATCTGACTCACGGGGATGTGTTCACTTTCCTTGCCTCCTGGGAAGCGGCAGCGGGGCCGTTTCCGCTCGTCGAATCGCTGTTTCGGCTGCCTTGCTCGTGGCCGGTGACGCCCTTTGAATTGCGTCTCGCTTGATGGTGTTGGTCTGTCGCGCCTCTTTCTGGCCCGCTGCGCCTTTGTGGCCCGTTTCTTTTCTTGTCGTTCTTCCAGATAGCTGCGGGAGCAAATCAATTCGATCAGATCGAAACATCATTTGAAGTCAATTGTTTCCACTAGGTGCGTCTGTCTTCCGGTTAGGTGCGTCTTGTTCCTTCCGGTTAGTGCGTCTTCGATCTCCGACTAGATCTGTCTTGTTCCTTCCGACTGGGTGCCTCGACCGAATTCTTCCGTCCCCGCGTCGTTTTGAGGTAAATCGCCGAAAGCTTTGTCGCATTTGGTTTCTGCCCTCTCACTTTTTACGAAGGCAGACTCAAACTCTCGAGGCCACGTTCCATCTGTCGACAATTTTCTGGCCACGGAGCTCGGATTATTCCAGTCGAGCTTTGCTTGCCGCCTCGACCGCGGTTCTTTTGGTTCGTCGATGTTCGATTCGCTTGGCCGATTGATGTTTTGAATATTTCTTGTGGGGCGTGAGATTTTTCTCCCATACGCCGCGTCGGCACGGACTGACCTTTTCTGATCCTCGTGGCCTCGCGTCATCGGGAAACGAAGTTCTCGTTTGGCGAGCCCTTCAAGTCTTTTCTTGAGAGCCTTGCAAGTCTTCGTTTAGCGATCCCTTTCTGCTTTGGCGATCCCGTTCGGGTTTTTGTCAGATTTCTTGACTTTGCGGCAGCCCAATGAAAAGCCTGGTGTACTACACATATCTTCCATGGGCTGTCCATGGGTCTCGCATTTCACTTGGCGACAGAGGCGGTCTTCTCGCCTTAACGTCAAGGTCGACGTCAGACTGCGAGAGTCGACGTCGGACACCCTGAGGTCGACGTCGGATATCACCTGGAACGGCCGGCGTGAAGGACTCATAGAGCGCAACAACTCGTCGGGGTCTAAAACGGTTGGAATCGGAACAGCACGTAAAGTTCAGAGGGAGCATTTTCTCCTTTGACCTTGCCGAGGGCTTTCGCGCTTTGATGAGCTTTTCCGCAAGGTCGTGAGGATGGGAGGAACTTCCTGCGACGATTGCGATGCCCGCCGCGGTCACGTCATTGCCTCCTTGCTTTTGCCCTGCTGCTGGGTTTCCGTTCTCGTCGTTGTTACCTGCGTTTTTCTGCTCCGCTTTTTGGCGCCTCGTTCTTGCCTCGCCTGCTTTCCGGGCTCTAAATGCTTTGAGGAGCCTCGTCTGCCGGTCCCCTTCTGAACGCGGTGAGGAACTTTTCCGTGAAAGGCTGCGTAAGTCGCATCGGTGATGACTGGTGGCGTCGTCTCCGCCGAGGATCACCGGCACAACAGGATCGCCCCAATGTCAGGGCGTTTGTCGTTTTGCCTTCCCGTGAGCTCTTGCTTCCTTTTCAGATTCTCTCTCGCGAGAAAGGCGACTCAACCAGGCAGAGTGAGACGACTGCATCGCGTCCTTGAGGCGTCTGTTGATCTGCGGAGAGGAAGCAACGAACAGCGTCCGACGGAGCGTCCTCTTCTGTGGCTGTCGAGTAATCTCGCGCCGCGGTAGCTCTCTTCAAAATCAGGTCTCGAATGCGCCGAGGCGCGCTTACGAGGTCGCGCTCATCCCGCCGACGCTGCTGCCGTCGATACGGATCACAGCCACCTTCGAAAGGCGTTCGTCCTCACGCGATCCTGCCGTCAGCAGTCTCGAGACTGATCGACTGTTCAAGCATTTTTCTCAGCATCGTCGGGTCGCGGACAAGAAGACTTTGCGTTCCAGCAGATCTGCGTTCTCTAGCGAAACTCATGAACTGGTTTGCGTAGCGCATTGGCCCTGATATCGGCAAAACTCTGCTGAAAGTGAGGGCGGTCTCCTTGTCGTTCGCCCGCTGTCGCAGACGCCCAACGCGACGACGCTGGAAGCGCGAGTTCGTCCGCGCTGAAGGAAAGGCATCTGCGAAAAATCTTGCGCGCGCGAGGGCGATTGAGCGTGACCAGCGGCCCTTCCTGCACTTTCCTTTGAGGTTGCGATTGCTGATGTGGGGACGCTTGACTTCGTTGCCGGATCGCACATATCGACGAAGACCCCGGAAAACGTCCAAGCCGGTGCGGCAGAAAAGGCTTCGCGTGACTGCGCGATCAGCTTGCGCGCATAAGTCTTCGGTCGCGGCGGTCAGATGACCTGCCGGACGACTTCGAGACCCACGAACCTGTCGATGCCGAGACAGTTGGCCGCTTGCTCGGTCCAGTCGGCAAGCGTGTGATGAGGTAGAGGCCCCACGTTTTCACGCAAACGTGGGAAGAGAAGACAACCGCTGATTTCCGTTGGTCTCCAACATGACGAGTTTTCATCTAAGCCTCTCCTTGGCTACTGAGGTATTACTACGAGAAGCCTAGTACTTTTTCAGCCGAGTTTTCACGACTTTTCTTCGGAAAATTTTGGGAATAGTCTGGACGCTTCCGGGGCGGTAAGACTAGTTTACCTCGGGGTTGCTAGGCCCGTTCACTCAGAGGAGGCAGCGATGACGCTCATCATTCACGCAGTAGGCGACGGCGATCTGGGAATCGACGTTCTCTTGCCAAAGGGCACAAAGAAAAAGAAGAAGTTCTTAGACAGCGAGAAAAAGCGAATATGTCATTTGTGGACGCTCATTGATTCCGATGATTGTACTTGCTAGCGCCATTTTTGGATCTAGATTATTCTTTCAATCGATAATATTCTCAATAGATTTCTGTGCTTCTTTGCGGCAAGTGTTCAGCCATATAGGCGCAAGATAGACCGAAAATAATGGGTATAAAACTGTTCGTTTGAGAATTTCTCTACACGTCTTCGGGCGAAAGATCGACTGAAACAATCTTTGAGGGGCTGCAGGCGTCTCTTGAGAAACTAAATGACGCTGGCCTGATACGAGACGTCTTCGGATTCGACTTGAAGTGGATTCTGCCGAAAGCAGCTTAAAAGAGTCAGAAATGCAGGAAATGAAGATTGAGTTGAGTGCGGCGATGTACTTATCGATGGAATTTCGGATCTCATAAAGTCGTTCTTTTCTTGCTGCAGGCAATGCAGATGCAGAAGGACTGTCCTGGTGCGTTCTAATAGCAACCTCGAAGCACAAAAGTCAGAGAAATTAGTCGAAGACGCCGGTATCGGCGCATTTTCATTGGTTAGAAGCGTAGGGACATAAAAGAATGTCTTGATATTGCACGGTCCGTCAATATCGAATTGTCGGAAGATCTAACCCTAAAGAGATGAGAAGTAGAAGAGAGCTTGGATCGTCTTCGATGCAGAAGATGGTATCAAGTGAAAACGATCTAGGACGAGTTGCGTTGGTCGATATGGTGCGCTGATGTCGGCGCAGGAACACCCTGTGCGCGCTTGGGCACAGAAGAATTATGAGAACTGCTTCGGGACGAGGATCCGACGGCTAGTTCTGTCTTCCGATAGGAGGGCGCTGAGGAAGGCTCCCTACCGATCCAGGCGGGGACGCAGCTAGAATGCCGAACGCCGTTGTGAAAATGATGGGGCAGCAAGGCATACCGCGCCGATAAGTGGTTAGCTGGTCAGACGGACGGCAGGACCAGGATCTCTTTGCTTACTGGGGCCGGGAAGACGCCACACGACGAGGCACGTGAACCTCGTCAGAGACATCCAAGCGGTATTCAACTCGAACTGCGTGAGATCGTGCCTTCGTGGATGAAACGCCCGACAAAAGCGTTGTAGTTGTTTTTGCCCAAAGGCAATAAAGAACCGACCTGACGGTTGTGCAGAAGATCCTGGGTCGAGTAGCGTCGCGTGAGATTGTGACGCTTCCCGCGCGACACTACGTGACAAACCCAGCATCCCCGATAGATTTTATGATTTTGCATTCCTCGAACTGTCGAGTCATGTGGCTGCCAAAAATGTCGCGACTCAGTCCCCAAAACATGTGGAATCGGTGGCAAAGAAATTCATTACCGACTTTGAAGATGTACGAGGATACGTCGGATACTGAGGAAAAACGCATCGAAACATGCTGCATCACTGTCGACTGCGACAGGTGCGGCTTCGAAAGATCAGCTGACGAGGTCTTTGACCAAGCAGAGACAAATCGTCGTGAGAATCTTGAGCAGGTTAGGCCAGCGGTTGTGATACTGGGAGCGACGGGACAGAAGGAAGCGGTCTTTGGTGCATTGCGCGCAGCAAATCGTGGTGCGCTGCAGGCTGCTCGCTTTTTCTTGTGAGTTTTGTTGACAACGAGAGCAAAAGGCGGCCGGTCTCGACTTGACCGAAAGGAGAATCAGCTGCCAACAGGAACAGCCGAAGGTTTCTCAATATGAGATCCAGCTTCATCGTTTTGCGATGAGGGCGCGAATCCGAGAAAGTCTCGTTAGAGGCTGCCTCCTCTAGTCTCGATAACTTCGAGCTTCTTTCTGCCATGAGAGTTCTAGTTGCGGGCGACGCTGATATGCCATAGCCTGCAAAAGACTGCGAGTGCCTTCGAAACGGCTATCTTTGGAGCATATAACGCGAAAAGCACGGGAAAAGGATCTGCATATCGAGACGATTCTGGTGTTCTCGAAGTGGTTAAGGAACCATGGAGTTCGCAATCCTCGGTGCGGATACCAGAGTTCGCCTGTTGTTATGGTTGGAGAGATGCTGAAACGTTCTCCAGTGTCTGAGAAGAAAGTCGATGCGGTACTGAATCGTCCCCTCCTGGGTTCTCAGTCGCAAACGCTTTATCGGAAAACGGGCTTCGCATGAATATCTGTCGTCTCTTGATGGGTTGACCAGTCTTGAGATCAACGGACTTGCAGCGTCTGTTTCAGCTGGTTAGAAACCGAGTGGCTTTTGCTCACGGTGAGTTTTGACGGCCGATGGCGCTGTAAAAGCGCTTATGAGGGAGCGGGGTTGGCTCCTGATTTCGACGATTACAAAGGATTGCTCGAGAAGATGATCGAGCATGGTATACACTTACAAGAAACTGGATCTGGTCTCGAGGTCTCAGGATGAGGCCGCAGGCGAAAAGTTCGGAAACAGGTTTGGGCTCGTGGAGAAAACACTTATCAAAAAGACCAGACGGAAAGATCCGGAACAGGCTCACCGCGCTGTCGAGTCCCTTCTAAAACGCTGATGTGGCACGCGCGGGAAAGATCCGTTGAAGTCAGTAGTTAGGGTGGATGATGCAAGCCATCAACTCGTCCGACGCTCGTCGCTCCGGCACAGGGCACCGGCTTCATTCGCTTGAAAGATCCCAGTCAGATGCGGATGGTGCTGATCGTCCAAGCTGTTGCGCGTTCTGGCTGGGAAGCGACTTTTGTGCGAAAAGCGTCAACGAAGGAACGGAGGCTGTGGGCGTCTGGCAAGGCCTTTTCTCCGTCAAGGTCAAGGGGTCGAACAACTATTTGTGGTGGACGCAGCCGAGAGATGGCTGCGCCCGAGGCTACGAAACAGATTCTGGGGAGGGCGTGCCGATCAGCTTCGGCTGCCGGAACTGTTGATCACGTCTGCGACGAAACGAGCGCACAGCCCTGTGGATAGCGCGCTCGAAGCGCTGTGGGTTCAAAATGAGCGCGGCGGGCTGTTTTCTGGCCGTTCACGCTGCTGGCCGGGACGCCGCAATCGACGCCGTTGCGAACGTTTTCGAGCGCGCCGCCGCTGCAGCACGTTGGAAAGCGGCGTCGCTGGAATGCCGGCAGGCTGCTCACCGGACCATCCGAGCTCTTTTCGGACGCTGCGTGGCGGGAAAAGTTCCCAGACCCGCGTCCACCACAGAATCGCTGAAAACCCACGGCGGACGCCCAGCGGCAGCGTCGTCTTCCGCGGCGAGCACCGACGCCCCTCCGATGTCCCTCGATCTTCACGATAACGTGGGTGCCGCGCGGAAACGGTTGCGTGGATCCGCCTGACGCCGGAAGCGAGGACGCCGCCGTACGGCCTGCCGCTTCCCGCCGTTCCGGCCGCGGCTTCCGGAGCTGCTGGGGCGACCCGCCGGTGCGGCTGTGGCGCTGGCCTGCCGATCGGCCCGGCCGAAATCGCCAGGCAGGGCGGCTGCGATGCTAGCGCTGGTCGCAGCGTGAGTGACGGCCGACATGTCGGCGATAGGGGCGTAAAGCCCGTGATCCCCGTGTTGGCTGCGGCGCGAGCGTTGCGGGGTGGGGACCACGGTGTCCGCGCTGGCTTCGAGCGCGAGCGTGACGGGCACGGATCGGCGATGGCGGTGCTGGTGTTCCGCACAGTCGGCGATGCGAGCGACCGTGGCGCGGTCAGAACGCGGGCGATGCGGAGGCCCTTGCCTCGAGGATCCCGGAGGAACTGCAGCACGGCTTGCGTGCCGGTCGCCAGATGTTTCTGAGAGAACCGGCAAGAGGCCAAGAGGCACGTGCGTCGCGCGGGTGAAACGTCGGCGAGTGTCGGACGGAGCTTGCATGGAGACAGCGCCCGGACGGACGGCACCCGGAGAGGCCAAGTCTGGAGGATGTCGCAAAGAGCGGCGATTCGCGGAGGATCCGTGCTGAGGGCCCCCGTCTGGAAAGGCGACGTCAGGAAGGGCAGGCAGATACACGATGCCGAGCGACGGTCGCTCGGCCAGCTGCGGTTGCGGCGTCGGGCTGGAAATGGGGATACTGCCCTCGCCGGAAGGCTTCGAGCTCGGGAAGAAAATCTGGGACAGACGCGCGCGTCGCACAGGTTTTCGCAGAAGCTGGGCGGTCAGCGTACAGCACGGCGCGGCCTACCTGCAGCGGCGAGGACGATTTCGTCGTTTATGCGCTTCAGCGAATGTGCACGCGGCACGTGGACGTCTATCTTCTGAGCGCTTTTCAACCGCATCAGGGTGACGGTTTTACCGAAAGCTCGCGGCTCGCGGCAGAGCTGGAGGAGACGACCAACGGCTTTGCGGACCGGGGAAATGCGGCAGAAGGAATGCTAATCGCCCGGCGTCGGCACGTGCTGGCTCGGGAGGCGAAACCGGTAAACCCGGCGCGAAACCGAGGAGGCGCTCGAACGTCTCATCGGCAAGGCCTCGCGCTCGACAGCGACGCGGTCGCCTTCCTCGCCGCCGAATGGTGGACGAACGTCGACGTCGGATACGGGACCCAGACGGGACAAAGTGCTCGAATGGGCGCAGAAAGCGGGCGTCTTGACAGCGCCGTCGATCGCGCGGTGGAGCAGTCTGATTTTGCGCGACGGCCAAACCCTGCTACCGCCAGGAACGTCAGATCGAAGCAGAAACCGCGGATCGAGCGAGCAGCAGCGCCCGGCGCGCGTCGTGGGAATGCCTGGGCTTACGAATGCCAGGACCGGTGCGCGACTTTTGATCAATCTGACGGACAACTCGACGACGCGGGCTTCAGCCGTGGTGGCTGATTTTCATCGCGGCATGCTCGGCCTCGATCGGTTTCGGCTGTTGATGTGCGGCGGCTGGCGAGCGTTCGTAGCGCTCGGACAGGCGCTCGCGCAGGGGCGCGCAGAATCAGAAAAGGCGTTCGCGAAGAGGTGCGCGGAAATCAGAAAGGCGTTCGCGAAGAGACTCGGCGCTCGACAGACGCTAGACACGACGGCGGAAACTGCCGGGCAGCAGGCGCTCGCGGCATCCGGCGGGTAAAACGGCGGGTAAAAACGCGCTTCGCGGGCAAGCAAACGCCGGGAGGGTAATGCTCGGCGGCCAAGGCGCTCGCCGCAGTAGCGGGGCGCAGGCGGCGACGCGCTCACGCCGTCGGCTCGACCTCGGTACACCCATGCCGAACCCGGTGAGCAGCCGACGTTGGTGAATCGCGCCAGAGCCATGAGGCGCGAAACAGCGGCGCACCTGGGATTCGTCGGCGTCGTCGCGCGCGCGAATCCGGAGGCTCCTCGGAGGCCTGATTCGACATCTCGCGGACAGACGTCCGCAGCCGCCGGAAGGCATGCCGAGCGATGCCAACGATATGGGTGTGGTCCTCGAGCGAAGGCCTCGTGACGACGGCGGCCCGGTCGACGCGGTCGCGCGCCGTCGCTCGGGTCCCATGCCCGCAGCGGTTTTGAAGGCTGGTGTCAGCGACGCCGCTGGATCTCGGGGACGTGCCGCCCTTCGACGTGAAGACGACCGGCGTGAGGATGTGCACGTCCCACGCTGTGGCGGCGTCGGCGGCGCAATGTCCTCCAACCGACGCGTTCGAGCACCTGGGCTTTGAGCGCGGCAAGCGCGGGCTGTCGACCGCCTCGTTTTACGCCTCAGAGCACGCCGCCCAGGCAGCCAGGCGTCGAGCGGGCTCAAGGCCCTGTCGTCCAGCAAACGCAGTTCGACGCCGAATCTTCCCGGCGCCTGCGTGTCGTCGCCGAGCGAATACGTGGCTTTTGGACCGCCGACGTCGTGCAGGCTCGCGCGGCGAGGAGAGTTTCGCGCGGCGCGCTCGGCGGAAATCCCGGGGCGGAAGGTCGATGATGTCCCGACGGCGGCGTGCAGCCGACGCGCGTGGCATGGACTGTCCGAGTCGAACTGATGAACACCGTGCTCGGCATGCTTCGTTCTACCCGGTATGCCGGCTCATGTTCCACGGTCACCGTGGCTGCGCCAAGGGGCGGCCGACGGTTGACATGAAACGGCGGACGGTCGGAGCGCGGCGGTCAACGGGATGCAGAGCCGACTGGGAGTCAAAGGCAGCCAGCGGAAGCGCGGTCGGCCCAGTGAGGCGGTCGGCGGGAAGCGGTCCGTCGTTCTGCGCAGGGGGCACCAACGTGGCCCTTTGGTTTGCGGCGTTTACCGTGACGTGATGAGCCGGTTTTGGCTTGGTTCGTTGGGAAGCCGGTGGCGTATGGTGGGTGGGGGCGTCGGCGGCGCTGGGTGGTTTGTAGGGGTCGCGGTGTGGTTTTAAGGGCCAGTGCGGGCCGACGACGTGGTGCCCAGGTCGGCGGCGATTTCGTTTCGGTAAACGGCAGTTGGCGCGGTTTTCGGGGGCGGAGTCGGAGGCACTGAGCACCAGAAGGTTGCATTGAGACCGCATTCCGATCAATCCGGTCAACCCCACGAGATCGGAGCGCACGAGCACCAGAAGCGTGATTGACCGGCATCGCCCAATCACCAGCCGCCTGCATGTGTCGGATTACTGAGCACCGAAGGTGCATTGAGACAGTTCATGAGGTTTTCTCTGACACCCATGTGCAGTGCCGAAGCACCGAGCACACCAGAAGGTCATCGAGACCGTGCCGCGACGTGGTGTGCATGGTTGAATGTCGGTAGCACTCGAGCACCAGAAGTGCATTGAGACCTGAGAATCCGTCTTCAATCGTTCCGCACATGCTAAGTCGAGCGCTGAGCACCAGAAGGTGCATTGAGACACGCCAGGCTTCGACGGACGAGAAAATCTTCTTCTGGGTCGGAAGCTACTGAGCACCAGAAGGTGCACTGAGACATTCTCAACATTGTCATCGCCTCGTTCCACACGCGGGTCGTCGAAAAGCACTGGGCACCAGAAGGTGCATTGAGACCAGTCCGCTCTGCTCACCCGCCCTCCCACGTTCCTGTGTCGGAAAGCATTGAGCACCAGAAGGTGCATTGAGACGCGTCCGCGATTTTGATGAGGTTGAGCGAGGCTCGGGTCAGTTGGAGCATTGAGCACCAGAAGGTGCATTGAGACTCGGATATGCGAGGTGCGCAAGCCGAGCACGCCGTCGGTCGGAAAGCACTGAGCACCAGAAGGTGCATTGAGACAAGAACGACCTCGATCTTTCGCTGATCGGCGTCATATCGGCATTGAGCATCCAGACGGGGTCGAGGCGATCCACGCCGCTGCCGGGTCGGAAAGCGCTGGGCACCAGAAGGCGCATGAAACAATGGCTGATCAGGTATCCACCGGACGTACATCTCGTCGGAAGCACTGAGTACCAGAAGGTGCATTGAAACCGCCCAACCCACGCGACGTAGCCGGGCTGGCCGCCTCGACCTGTTGGAAAGCACTGGAGCACCAGAAGTGCATTGAAACTGCGAGGACGCCGCCGCCTTCGGGATTCCGAAAAACCAGGTCGGAAAGCACTGAGCACCAGAAGGCGCATTGAAACCAAAGGGCGGCGAACCTCACCGAGGAACAGTCGAGTCGGAAGTACTGAGCACCAGAAGGTATTGAAACAGTTCGATGTCTCTTTGGCTGCTGCCAGGGCCCTCAAGTCGGAAGCACTCGAGCACCAGAAGGTGCATTGAGACACGCCGACCTGAGGATGGACGACTGCTCGCGTTGTCGAGAGTGTCGGAAGGCACTGAGCGCCAGAAGGTGCATTGAGACATGGGTCTCGATTTCGTAGCGTCATTGTTTTTGTCTTTTTCTGTCGAAAGCACTGAGCACCAGAAGGTGCATTGAGACCGGATGCGCAAGATCGTCTCTGGCTCTTCTTCGGGTCGGAAAGCATTGAGCACCAGAAGGTGTATTACCGCCCGATGCGAAACGCGAGGGACTTTGCGACGTCGGATAGCGGGTGCGCCTCAGACTCGAGGGCAATTCTCTTGATTGAGAATGCGGAGTTCCCTGTCGCCCAGGCCCAGGCTATTTTCGCGTGACTCCAGCGTCGCGCACCGCCTCCTGGCGGGCCGGAGGTCTGCACGCTCGCGCCGCGCGTCGCAGTAGGCAATCGCGAGGCCACGCTGATGAACGCCGCGAGCAAGGCGCACCTGGCGACCATCGCCGTGACGTAGCTTTGCCCGGCAAGCTGTGAACAGGCCCGTGCACGCTGCGGTCCCGATCGCCGTGGCGATGGCTGGCCCGTCTGCGGCTGATTCCCGACGCGTCCCGCCGCTCTCCACCGGCACGTCGCGCAGCGGAAAGCGCCTGATTAGGCGAAGTCACCCAGCCGATGCCGAAACCGACGATCGCCGCGCCGATCGCGAACCACCACACGCTCGCCTCCGCGGCTCACGAACATCGCGGCCGCCGCGATCGCCTGCAAGTCCACCACGTTCAGGAAGATGCCGACGATCACGATCCTGCGGCCCCACCGCACACGAGCCGCGCTCCGCCAGGCGCCGAAACTACCCGCTGCGCCGCCGTCGGAAGCGGGCCAGCATGCTCGAAAACCAAGGCGGTTTCGCTCATCCTGCGCTGCACGTGAAGTCGGCGAGGATCACGCCCATCGTCGTCGAACCCGCGAAAAACGCCGTAATCGCGGCCGCGCCAAGGCGTGAATGATCGAATCCGCAAAGCTGCGGGTCCACCATCGGCTCCCCGCCGCGCGCATGCAGCCCGTGCCCCACAGCCACCTACAGACCCACCAAGGCGAGCCGACCGGCAGAAACCATCACGCCCACGGCATCGTCGCCGCCGTCACGAACGGCAGCATGACCCCACGATCGCGACCGCGAGCAAAACCGCGCTGACCGGGTCGAGCCTGGACACAGACGACCGCGGCTTGCAGCGTCGATCGGCTCGGGAATCCACTCAGCGCCAGCAGGAACACGGCCGCAGCCACGGGCACGTTGAACTGAGGGTCGCCCGCCAGCCGACAGACTCCGCAGCAGTTCTAGAACACCCCGCCCACGGTCGGTCCGATCGCCACCGCGACGCCCACCGTGGCCCTGAAGATCCCAAAAGCCTTCGCCCTCTCGCTTCGCGATAGTGCTGCTGGATCGCCCCCGTCCGCGGCGTGTAAATCCCCGCCGAAGCCCCGCGACGGCGCGTGCGACGTCGAGCATACATTCACAGCCAAGGCCGCCGCCGTCGACGCGATCGTGAAAAATCAGCACCCCTGCTGCGAAAAGGCGGTCGCGTCCAGAATACATGCCGCGCGCCCCGCCGCGACCAGACGACGCCGATGGCCAGCGAGTACCCTGAAAGAGCCCACATCGCATCTGGCTGGGCGAGGGCGTCCAGCGCCGCTTGATGGACGGCAGGGCGATATTGATGATGCTCACCGTGATGAGCGAGAGAAACAATCCGCTGATGAGGACGAGAAGAAGCGCGCGGGACGCCCATGTAAAACAGGGGTTCTGAAGGCATGATGTATAAGCATATGCCCGTTCGACGTGTGGTGCATGCCGCGGTGGAACTTGTCACTGGCGTGCACGGGCCACCGCCGAGCCCTGCTTTAAATGCCGAGCCGTTAACTTCCTGAATCCGCTAAATGCCGAGCCGTTAACTTCCAAAGCTACAGAATGCCGAGCCGCTGTCATGCCGCGGCCTCGTCGTCGGCGCGCGCCGTTTCGGGCGTGGCGTGGCGTCCGTCTGCCTCGCACAACTGTCGGAGGGCCTCGCTACGCTTGATGCATGGATGCCGATGCCGTCCAGTTCTGCCTTTCGACGCTGCCGCCGCGCCTCCGAGGTTGCTCCAGCCAGCGCCCTCGACGCCGCCGGGACTCTGCGGAAAGACCTGCGCGCGTGCACCCTCGCCGCGGTTGAGCAGCTGCCGGCCCTGAGGCCCCTGCGTCAGGGTTGAGCAGCTGCTCGGCCCTGAGGCCCCTGCGCCGCCGCAGCGCAGTGCGCGCATTGGGCCCGAGCGCGGGCGATTGCGAAGGCGCGGAGGCCCGCCGGCGTCGCTCGGCTTTGAAGGCCGGAAGGTGTGCCGACATGGCCGGTCCTGAAGGCCGGAAGGCTGCCGAACGGCAGAGTTTGAAAGGCAGAACGCCGTCAATGCGGACGACGTCAGGCTCGCCAATCTCACCAGGCTTTTTCATGCTCGGCGACCGGCTCGGCGAGGGGAACAGGCGGCCCTTCCCGCGACTTGGGCGCGCGGACGCGTGGGCGCGGTCGTCAAAGACGGGCGCTCTTTCAGATCGTTCGCGCCGATTCCCGGGCATCTGTGTCCTTAGATCTGCGGCAGAATCTGGTCGGCACCCGAATCTTTGCCTGCGCCGGAGCCAGTTTCGCTGCCTTCGCTGGCCGTACGCCCGCGCAGGGTCTGTTTTGGCCTTTTTCGCTTGGCTGCACGCCCGCGCCTGATTGCGTCTCGCCGCTTTCGCTTCATCCCGTGCGGCTGCTGAGACGCTCGGCGACGCGACGACGTTCCTCATCGCCTCTGACTCGAAGCGAGCTGGCGGGCGCACCCGGACCGACCACGCCGTCATGCCGCTCGAGCTACGCGGACGCTCGCGGCGCTGGCGGCCTACGGCGCGGACGCCAGCGAGGTGCTCGACGTGGAACCGACGTGATACCACGCCATTCTCGCCGCCCCGTGCGGCGCACGGGTGACAGCCACCGACGTTTCCGCCCGCGCACTCGGCTACCGCGCGATCTCAACGCGAACTGCGGGGCGGAGATCGACTTCCGCGCGGTTCGCTGCTGGAGCCCGTGCGCGGTCCGAGGTCCTCGACTCTGCGGATGCCGTGGATTCTGCGGATTTCTGAGCGCGGCGCGCGAACGGTACGATGTCGTCGTCTCGAATCCGCCGTTCGTCATCACGCCGGAAGCCGCCCGCGCGACGGCGTTCAGCATATCGCGACGGCGGACGCGAAGGGTGACTTTGCCGCTTGCGGAACTCGTCGGCGAGCTCCGCTGCGTGCTGGCGCCGGAGTGCCGAGCGTGGATGCTGGGCAACTGGAGATCAGCATCCGACGCGGTTCCGGATCAGTCGCTTGGCTCTGCTTCGGACCTGTCAGTGGACGCAGCTCCGGATCGGCTGTCGACGCCGTTCCCTGATTGGGCTCTGCGGCCCGGCGGCCTGATCTCTCGATGACCTTGACGCTTGGGTGATCCAGCGCGAGGTCCTCGCGCCGCCCGACGTCGCGGAAATGTGGCTGGCGCGATTGCGGCCAGACGCCGCGCGACCGCGGCTACGAAGAGGCCTCACGCCGCCTGGCTTGAGGACTTCGCGCGCGAGGGCGTGGCCGGCGTCGGCATGGGATACATTTCGTGCGCGCGCCGGAGGAGGAATCGGGGATTGGGACGCGGATTGACTGCTGCCTGTTCGAACGCGGTCTCAACGCTGAGGATTCGGCGAAACGCGCGTCCGTGGCGGCGCTTCGAAGAGCTCTCCGGCCCTGCGCCGATCGACCTGCACGGGTACGTCGAGGGCGTCTGGGCTCACCGCGACCTGCGCGCCGGCGACTCCGCGCCCTCGCCGCCCGCTCGTCTCGCCGCGGCGTCGAACACCGCCTCCACGCGCCGGGGCAGCCCGAGCCGTTCGTGCTCAAACTCGCCCAGGTGGCCGGATTCGCGGCCGAGGTCCGTGACGAGCGCGGTTGCCGGGACGTTGTCGGCGCGTGCGACGGCGAACTGACCCTCGCGCCTTGTGCGACGCTGTCGCCCAACTCCTCGGCGAACCCGCTGAAGACGTGCGCACCGAGGTGCTCCCCTCGCTGTCCGCGAGCTTGTCGGCCTCTGGAATCCTGGTCTCCGGAGATCTTGACGGGCCCAGAGATAGGGCCTTCGACAGCGCAGAGATCGGGGCCCGACGCCCCGGAATCCTGAGTTTGACGGGATCTTGATCTCCGGAAGGCTCTCGACGGTCGCAGCGATCTAGAGCCTGACGTCGCAATCCCGGAATCGCGGTCTCGACTTCGTGGCTTCTAACTGTCACGTCTGCGGCGATTCCCGCCGCGCAGCTGTCACCACAGGGGGTCTCGCCCGGAAAACCCCAGCCGTCAGCATGAAGGCCCCGCCCTAAACCGCATGGCGCTCATGCAAAGGGTACGCAGCGCTCGCGCAGCTCGGCCAGGATGGCCGCGCCGGCGTCGGCGTCGGGGCATCCGATCCGGCGGAGTCTGGCCTCCGCCTTGTATGAAGGCGTCGGCGTTGAGAACGTCCATCTCGTGTGATCGTCTCCAGGCGTCAGCCATGAAGCCCGGATTGGCGACGACCACGCGGCGCACGCCTCGCGCGAGGCGGGCCATCGTGTCGATAGTCGCGGCTGCAGCCAGCGGTCGGGCCCGAACTTCGACTGGAACGTCGAGCGCCACGGGACGTTCACGCCGAGGTCCGCGAGGCGCAGCCGCGATCGCGCGGCCGTGGCGTCGCATCTCGGCGGCGTATCGGGCGGCTGGTGGGGGCGCCTGTCAGCGCAGCCCGTGCCAGGAGAGAGAGGAGCATGTCGGCGTCGCCCTCCTGCAGGCGTTCCTGCCATGGCGCGCGTGACGCCAATCGACGTACCCGGGCAGCTCCGGCCACGACCTCGCTGCGCGAAACTCCGCGCACGCGCCCGAAAACGCCTCGCGGGAAAATTCAACGCGGCGTCGAGCCTGTCCGCCACCGACCCCACCGTGGCGTCGGCGCGAACTGCGGATACGTGAGCTAATTGTGATCTCGTCCAGGCGCGAGGCCATCTCGGCGAACGTCTCGACGAAGCCGAGCTGGCCGTACCGTATCCACGCGCACCTCGCATCGGGCAGAGGCTCGGCGAGCCTCGACCCGCCCCTCCCGTGATCACCCGCAGGGAGAGCCGTCCGCCCAGACTGTTCGTACTGTTCCAGCACCTTGCCCGGCGCGGCGTTTACGGAGAATCGAGACCGCGCAGCACCGGCTGCCAGGAGTCCGGCAGGTCCACGACGCGCTTGTCCGAAAGGAATTCGCCCAAGAACTCGGCGATCGCACGGGTGCTCGCCTCTGGGGCGTCCCCAGGGCGACGACGATCACGCCTTCGTGCGTCGCGCCGGATTTCGGCGAGTTTTCGCGCATATAAGAGAACTCTCCGTGTGTCCCCTCAAACCGCGGCAACAGTGTATCCCGTCATTGACGGCGTGGCACAAATGGCGGGGTGTCGGCAAATGGGGTGTGGTGGCTTACAACCCCTCCGTCGTCCTGAGGGTGAAACAGCGTGAGCAAACTTGTGATCGTGGAGTCTCGCAGTGCCTCGCACCATCAGCGGCTATCTGGATCGGACTATTCCGTAGAGGCCTCCGTCGGCCATGGCCTGCGACCTCCCCAGCCCTCCAGAGCTGCCTGCGTCGATGAAGAGGGCCCTCGCGAAGTTCTCTGTGGATACGGAAGCGGGCTTCGAGCCCTACTCACGTGATCGACCCTGACAAGAAGAAGAAGGTCGCGAGCTGAAAAGCTGCCCAAAGAGGCCGGACGAACTGCTGCTCGCACCGACGAGGACCGCGAGGGCGAGGCCATCGTCTCACATCTGAACGAGGTGCCGCCGAAGGTCCCGGTCAAGCGGATGGTGTTCCATGAGATCACGCCGGAGGCCATCGCCAGGGCGCTCGACAATCCCCGCCAGCTCGATGCGCAGCTGGCGGACGCCCAGGAATCGCGACGCATCTCGACCGCCTCGTGGGCTCCACGAGGTCTCGCCCTCCTGTGGCGGAAGATCTCGCCTGGGCTCTCGGCCGGGCGAGCGCCAGTCGGTCACACGCGGCTGGTCGATCTCGCGCGGAACGCGAGCGGCATGGCCTCGTCGCCGCCTCCCACTGGGACGTGACGGCGGTTTCGCCAAAGAGAAGTAAGACTTTCGGCCAGCTCACAGCCCCGACTTCGCAGACAGTGTCGCCTGCGCAGGACTTCGACGACGCTGAAAGCTCACCGCCAGGCCGCCAAGAAGGCGGGGCCTCGGCAAGGACGACGCTGAACAGCCTCGCCGCGGCACTTCGAAGGCGCGGACGCGACGGTCGCCTCTGCGACGAGAAGTCGCATGACACCTGCCGGCCGGCTGCGCCGTTCACGACGTCGACCTTCAGCAGGAGGCCTCCTGCAGCTCCGCATGAGCTCGCGCGACGCCATGCGCACCGCCCAGTCGCTCTTACGAAAACGGCTGCATCACGTACATGCGAACCGACCTCGACCAACCTTTCCGAGCACAGGCGGTTTCGGCCGCCAGAAGCCAGATTCGGGAGATGTACGGGCAGGAGTCGCCGCCGACAAGCTTCCAGGCTGTGCGCGCGACGAAGTCCAGGCGCGCAGGAGGCCCACGAGGCGATCCGCCCGCCGGCGACCATTTCCGCACGCCCGCCCAGGCCGGCGGGCGATCGACGAGCCAGTTCGCGCCTCACGAGCTCGCGATCTGAAACGCACGGTGGCCTCGCAGATGGCCGACGCTCGCGGCCAGACCGCCTCCGTGCGTCGCCGCTCGGCGTCGCCGAGCCGCCGGAGGCGCGAGGCGACGTTTGCGGCGTCGGGAACGACTCATCCTTTCCCCGGCTTCATGGCTGTCTACCAGAGTCGGCCGACGCGAAGGGCCACGAGGACCGCTGAGAACGCGCGCCTGCCGGAGGTCAAGGAGGGGAGGCTCTGCGCACGCCTCGAGGCGGCCGCAGACGGCCACGAGACCTGCCGCCGCCGCGCTTACACCGAGCGCTTCGCTCGTCGTAGCGCATGGAGGAGCTGGGTATCAGGGCGCCCGTCCACGTACGCCGCGACGATCTCGACCATCACCGACCGCGGGCATGTCGTGACCGCCGAGGCCAGGCGCGCCGTCGCACGTGGACGGCCTGCATCAGATGCGCCTGCTGGAGGAGAACCTTCCTGAGCTGGTCGATTACGACTTCACGGCCGACATGGAAACCGAGCTGGACCGCATCGCAGCCGGCGAGGAGCGGCGGATCGAATACCTCACCCGCTTTTGGAAGGCCAGGAGGCGGGCTCGGCCTCGAAGCGCCATAGGTCGAGGTCGGGGGACATCGGACGCGAAGGCCGTCAACTCGATCGACCTCGGCGAGGGCGTGGTTCTGCGCGGCACACGGACCGCACGTCCAGGAGGAGCGCGAGGGCGAAGCCCGCAACGCCTCGTCCCCCGATTCCATCGCCCCGACGAGCTGACCCTGGCCAAGGCCCGCGAGCTGCTCGACAAAAGCAGCTTCGACGGGCGCGAGCTGGAGTGGACCCGAAACCGGCCGGGCGGTGTTGGCCAGCGGGGCGTTTTGCCCGCACGTCACCGACGTGCCGAAAGAGGGCGGGCGGCGCTCACGCCCACCGGCCGTCCGTCGAAGAAAACCGCCGAAACCGCGCATCGGCCTCGCTTTGTCCTCGATGGCGCTCTGAACCGGTCACGCTCGAGGACGCGCCTGCTTTCGCTTGCCTGCGCGCCGTGAGCGACGACGGCGACGAGACGATCTTTTTGCTCACAACGGCCGCTACGGGCCGTACCTGACCTGCGCGGCAAGGATTCGCGGTCGCCGCGAAGCGAGGACGAGATTTTCACGGTCACCCTCGACCGGGCCAAAGAGTTTTGCCTTGCCCAGCAGCGGCGCGCGGCGCCACCGCGAAGGGAGCCTGCGCGAGCTGGGAACCGACCCTGACCGGCGTCAGCAGTTCTGCTCGGCGACGGCCGCTTCTGGCCCGTACGCTCACCGACGGCACGATTAACGCCTCCCTTCGGCGCGGAGGACGATCTGCTGACGATCACGCCTGAGCGCGTCGACGAGCTGCTCGCGCCGACCGGCGAGCCAAGGGCCCGGCGAAGAAGCCTGCTGGAAAAAGGCCTCGGCCAAGACCGCGTCCAAGTTCGGCCTCGAAGGCCGCTTCCGGCAAGGCGGCTTTCGAAGGCCTCTTCGAGCAAGGCCTCCAAGGCTGCTTCTGGCACAACCGCCTCGGCAAGTCGGCGGCGCGGGAAGGCTTCGAGCAGTCCGCGGACGCAAAAGCATCCGCTCTGAAATCCGGCGCCGTGAAAACCGCCGCTAAGAAATCTGCAGCCAGGCCGTTGCGGCGACCGCCGCCAAGAGCGAGAAGTAGCAGATGTTCATCACCTCGAGGGCGGCGACGGATCGGCAGACCACCCAGATGCGTTGCTCGCCGAACGGCTGAGGCGGGCGCGGGCTCGACGTCGTCACAACCAGAGACCCCTGGCGGAACCGAGCTCGGGCGCCATCATCCGCAAACTCGCTCCTGCACGGCGGCGACGTCTCGCCGCGGGCAGAGGCCTTGCTAGTACGCGGGCGGACAGGGCGCACAACGTCGCGACGGTCGTGCGCCCGGCCCTGGAAAGGCGCGATCGTTCTCCCGCCGACAGATACATCGATTCCTCCGCCGCCTCACCAGGGCGCGGAAGGACGCCTCGGAGAGGACGAGGTACGCGGCCTGTCGATGGGGGCACGGAGGGGCTCATGCCCGACGGACTGTCTTCCTCGACCTTCCTGCCGAGGCGCTGACCTCCGGCTCGGCGGCTCGTTCGACAGGATCGAGGTGGCGGCGCGGTTCCACGAGGACGTCCGCAGGGCCTACCTCGATCTCGCCGCGGCCGAACCCGAACGCTGGTTCACCGTGACGCGACGGCGCTGCGGAGCAGATCGCCGAAACGGTCCGTGCACGCGTGCCCAGGCGCTGGGCGACGACGGACGCCGGCCCGGGGCGGCGGAGCCGTGAGCGTCTTCGACGAGCTGGTGGGGGCAGCGGGCCGTGCGCGCTCAGCTTGAAAAAGCCGCCGCGGCCGCCCGCGAGCTCGCCGAAGACCGCCGCAGGGCCGATTCGGCCGCGGGCCCGCCTGGCTCGTCACAGGCCGCCGGGCTCGGGCAGGTCGGTGGCGGCTACGAGCCTCGCCCGCAGCTCCTGGAATGCACCGCCGGAACCCGGGTGCGGCCATGCCACGCCCGCCACACGGTCATGGAGGGCAAGCACCCCGACGTCGAGTCGGTGGCGACCCGCGAGTTTTCTATCACTGTCGAGGCGCACGCGCGAGCTTTGTCGGCAGGTCGTGCGTCTCCCCGGGCAGCGGCCCAGTGCGCGTCGTCGTCATCGAAGACGCCGACAGGATGCTCGAGCGCACCACGAACGTGCTGCTCAAAGCGATCGAGGAGCTCCGCCGTTCACCGTGTGGATGCGTGCACGCCTCGCCCGAAGACGTCACGACGACGATCCGCCCAGTGCTGCCGCGAAGTCAATCTGCCGTGCCGAGCCCGCGGACGTCGCCGACCTGCTCGTTCGCCGCGACGGCGTTCCCCGGAACGGGCGCTCGACGCTGCGCCTCGCGGCCCAATCGCACGTCGGCCGCGCGAGAGCCCCTCGCCACCGACGCACAGGCCGCCCGCGAACGCGCCTCATCTCACCGAGACGCTGATCCGGGCGGCGCGGGCGACGCCGTGCTGGCTGCTCACCGCGTTCTCAACCACAGTCCTGAGGCCGCCGAGGCGCTCTCGGCCCCGCCGCGAGTCTTTCGACGCGGTCCGCGCGCTGGGGAAGCCGGGCGGCAGGCCGATCGCGACGGCGAGGCGGGCGGACGACGGCGTCGATTCGGGCACTCGCGGCAACGGGCGCGGCCGGAACTCTGGCTCGGCCGCGAAGTCGGGAAAGAAGCCCGCCAAAAAGAAGTCCGGGTCCAGCCGTCAGCGACGCCTTAGCCGCCCAGTTCGCGGAGGAGGAAGCTGAGCGTGCGCGATCCTCGGCGTCGAGGAAGGGGGCGCGTCCCTCCCGCCGTATCCGCGCAAATAACCGCCCTGCGCGAGGATCAAAAAGCGCTGCGCCACCGCGCCCAGCGCGACAGGCTCGACCGCGCCCTCTTTGTCGACCTTCTCTCGCTCTACAGGGACGTCCTCACGGTCCAGCCAGCCGACGTCGCCCTCGTCAACCGCGACTTCGCCGACCGGATCGCCGAAGTCGCCGCGAGCACCTCGCCGAGCAGTCGATTCGCCGGATGGACGCAACTCGCAGGCTCGCACGCGCCTGGCGGGGAACGTCGCCCGCTGCTCGCGCTCGAGGCGATGATGGCCGCCTCCGCCTCGCAGGGCTGATGCCGCCGCCGTCTGCAGTGGGCGTCGACTGCCGCCGGGCGCGGGGCTCGATGCCCGCGATCGCCGCAGGGCTGACACTCGTCACGGTCTGCAGGGACGTCAGCGACCGCTCGCCGGTGCGCGCGCCCGCCTCGGCGTGAACTTCAACCCATCCGGCCGGCTTCCCGCAGCTGCGGCAGGACCGCCTCAGTCTTTTCTGCAGCGGCGTCCTCATCTGACCTCGCAGCTGCGGCAGGTGCCATGCCCTGCAAGCGGACTGCGTTTTTGGAAGACGATCAGGTAGTTTTAGGAGAATGAACTTTCGCAAGCTCATGGCGTCCTTCGCCGCAGCCATGCTGCTCGCTGGCTGTTCGTCCGACCTCGGCGCCTCGAACGTCAACGGCCCCACCGACGGCGCGTCCCCGAGCGAAACCAGTCGCCGAACGTAACCGCGCTCAACAAGCTGGAGGACTTTACAGGCAGAAGGTCGCATGGTCGAAAATGCAAGAAGCATCCGGCCAACGAATGCGCGAATGTGAAAGGTTCCGCTGATTACAAGAAGCCCGGCGGCAAGACGATCACCATCGCCATGATGAAGGTTCCGCGGCAAACGGGCAAGCCGATTGGGACTCTGTTCGTCAACCCTCGGCGGTCCCGGAGGCTCGAGAATCGATTTGCGCAACGCTCTGAGGCCTTCAGCGCCGCCGTTCGGAACAAGTACGACATCGTGGGACTTGATCCTCGCGGGTCGGCCTCGACCGCGGTCGATTGCGTGAGCGACGCCGAGCTGGCCAAGATCGCGGACACCGACGTCGACCTCTCCACCGGAAGGGCAGCAGACGGACAAAGCCGTCACCGAGCAGGAGGCGAAGGGATGCTGGGAGAAGTCGGGCGAATTGCTTGCGCACTCGGCACGGAGTCGGCCGCACGCGACCTTGACGTTTTACGCGGCCTCGTGGGCGACAAGAAACCCAATTACCTCGGTTTCTCGCAGGCACCTCCTGGGCGGCATGTCGCCAACCTCTTTCCAAAGAAGGCAGGCAGGCTGGTGCTCGACGGCGCCGTCGACCCACAGCTTGGCGGCGCGCGCATGGGGTACGAGCAGATAGTCGGCTTCGAAACGGCCTTCCAACATTACGCGCAGCACTGTGTGGACACCGGCCGATGCCCGCTCGAGGCTCTGTGGACGAGGCCAGGCGAAGATGAAGGCGCTTTTCGACCAGGCGCTGAAGAGCCCCTTCCCGACGGCCGATCCCAAGAGACCTCTCAATAGAGCCGCGCTTTACTCTACCGTAATAAGCATGATGTACCGCGAAGCGTTCTGGACCTACCTGGATCAGGGGCTCTCCCAGCTGGTCGAGCAGAACGACGGTTCTGGACATCCTGAGGTTCTATCGACCTGTTTGAGGAGCGCCAGGGAAACAAGTTCAAGAACAACGGCAGGAAGCCTTCGGGCGATCAACTGCGCCGACTATAGTGCCTTCGCCGAGGGCCGAGTATCAGCAGTACGCCGATAAGCTGCGGACGGAGCGCCCTGTTTTCGGCTCGTCGATGATGGAGGGAACCGATATATGCTCGCCTGGCCCTACCATCCGAAGGCCAATCCCGGACCGTACGAGGCTAAGGGCTCGGCTCCGATCGTCGTGATCGGCACGAAGTACGATCCGGCGACGCCGTATCATTGGGCGCAGAATCTGCATAAGACGCTGAGCAACTCGGTGCTGCTGACGTGGGAGGGCGACGGGCACACAGCCTATGGAAAAGCCGGCCCTCGCCTGAACGATCCGGTAGACCAATATCTTCTCACCGGAAAGGTCCCGCAGGACGGCCTCGTCTGCCCCGCCTCCTCGAAGTCGGGGAGCTGAATCGCAGCGAGCAGGCGGCAGGCGCGTAAGTCAGACAAGTGAGGCGTGGCGAGCAGCCTCCGCGTCTGTCGGCCTTTCGCTCAGCAGGCAGGACGAGTGCCGCGCGCAGCCTCTTGGGCCACGCGGTGCCCGTCCTGTTTTATGCGTGCGTCTTTACGCGTAGGTTCTGCACGTCGTTACGTTTGCGCTTTGCACGTCGTTTCGCTTGTGTACTGCACCAGTCCCGCGCAATATTCTATTTCCGTTTTGAACCTGCCTTTGTTTTTCGGCGTTTTCCTCGTCTGAATTTCTTTTCTTCATCCCTGCCAGGCGGAGCGGTCTATTTTTCGCGGTTTCCCTGCGGGGCCATCTTATTTTTCTTCCACAGTTGTCCTTTCCCACGATCCTTACTCTGTCCATTCTCTTACCTTGCCTTTTCTTCGGTCATAAGTAATTTCTTCTGTGCCTTTATCGTTCTTGCCGTCCCTTATCGTCTCTTCCTCTCTTCCTTTCCGCTCTTACCCTCTTCCGTCCTTCATGGCACTGTTGTCTTTGTCGCCACTGCCTCCCTTCTACCTCAGGAAGGCGTGAAAACCCGCAGTTCGCAGCCGTTCAATCCTGTAGGCTCATTTTTAGAGAGACATAGTGACAAAGGCGGTGCACGGGCCGAAGGCTGTTTGACGCACCGGTCTCGGCCCGCGCCGAACGCTCTGGCGGTGTGCGTGGCATTCGTGAATATCCGGAATGGCGTGGGTTTTAGTTTCTCACCCGATTGGGAGGAAGATGAAAAGAGAATGACGCGATTGTTGCGGCCTTTGGCTGCGCTCTCGGCGTTGGCCTGACGGCCGTCATTCAGCCGGTGGCGGCTCAAGCGGCGTCGGCTCACGACGGCGTCGGGCGAGCTCCCGCGGCGCAAAGGCGACTCCAGCCCGTCCGCGGATCCGTCGTCGGGCAAACCAGACACGAAGCTCCAGCCGGGACGTTCCGAAGGGGCGAAAAGTTCTATGGCGAAGCTGGCTTGGGGCGCCGTGCAAAAACAAAACCCAGATGCAGTGCGCGAGTGTAAAGGTTCCGCTGGATTACCAAGCAGCCTGGGGGCAAGACGATCACCGTCGCCATGGCGAAGGTTCCGCGGCAAACGGCAGCAAAACCGATCGAGAGCCTGTTCGTCAACGCGGCCCCGGAGGATCGGGAATCGACCTTTGTTTCTGGCGCGTGACAAGACCTTCAGCAAGCTCTCCGGGACCAATACGACATTGTGGCTTTCGATCCGCGCGGGGTCGGTTCCTCGACCGCGGTCGATTGCGTGAGTGACGCCGAGCTGGGAAGTACCTCGACTCCTGAATTCGACCTGTCCACGGAGAGAAAGAAGGCGGAGAAGGCTCAACGGAGAAGTTCGCCGGGGTTGCAAGGAGAAGTCGGGCGAATTGTTTGCGCACGTCGGCGCTGGAGTCGGCTGCGCAGGACCCTGACGTTTTGCGCGGCCCTCGTGGGCGACAGAGCTCAATTATCTCGGCTTTTCCACGGCACTTCCTGGGCATGTAGCCAACCTTTTTCCGGAAGGCGGGGCAGGCTGGTTCTCGACGCCAGCTGACTCACAGCTCGGCGATGCGCGCATGGGGTACAGAGCATGAGGGTCGGCTTCGAGAAGGCCTTCGAGCGTTACGCGAGACTGCGTGAAGGGCGGGAACCGTCCGCTGGGGCCCTTTGGATGCGGCGAAGAAGAAGAAGCGAGCCCCGCTGATCAGGCGTTCAAAAGCCGTTCCGACGGCCGATCGAGAGGGCCTCAATCGGAACATGCTCATGTATGGCGTCATGAGTGCGATGTGCACAACACCGCGTATCGCTCTATCTGGATACAGGGCTCAGTCAGTTGATCAAAAACAATGACGGATCCTTCCTTTTGGGATGGTTTGATCTGGCAATCGGGCGTGAGGGCGGAAAGTTCAAGAACAACAGCGACGAGGCCATGACTGCGATCAACTGTGCGGATTATCCGTCTTCCCTCACCGTCCGTAACCAAAAAGTATCAAGAGAAACTGAGAAGGAGGCCCTCTTCGGCGCGGGCAGCGATGGAGAAGGGACTGACCTTTGCAGCCTTCTGCCGTATCATCCGAAGGCTAATCCTGGCCCGGCAGGGCGAAGGGTCGGCTCCGGATGTGGTGATCGGCACGAGGGCACGATCCGGCGACGCCGTATCACTGGGCGCAGGCTTTGCATAAGACGCTTGAGAACTCGGTGCTGTTGACCTGGGAAGGCGATGGTCACCTTGCTTACCCCAGGGCCGGCTCTTGCATCCAGAGCCCGGTCGACAAATATCTGCTGACCGGCGGGTCCCAAAGACGGCCTCGCTTTGCCCAGTGGAACAGAAGCAGGGCAAGAGCGCAAAGCAAGGCGACCTTGATCCGAAGGCTTCCGTGAAGGACAAGCTTTCCCCGAAGAGTCAACCGCATCGTGTCATCCGGTAGCGGGCGGAGTGCGTCCGCCGCTGTGCGGGACGCACTGGCCTGACGCCCTTTGCGTCATTCAATCTCTGGGGCGCGTCCGCCGTTGCGGACGCGCCCTCGACGTTCTTTTGGCCTCGTCTGCACGCTCTGATGGCAGGCCCAAAGACCTTTTCGCACGATTTGCGCGGCTGAGCGCCGGGTGAGGATATCCACCCGGCGCTTCAGGGCTGTGACGACTATCGTCTTGGCCTGCGTGGCTGTATGTTCGCGCGGCGGCTCCCGCCAAACTGGAGCCATGAGTGAGACAACGATGCAACGAGTTCAGCGGCGGCGGCGGGCAGCCCCGCGAGACCGCGCGGCACGCTCCGCCGCGAGGTCAGGGCCTGCGCGACTGTGGCGGCCTCGTTTTGCCGGATTGATCGGCGTCAGCCTCGCTGGGCTCGATGCCGGCGCAGCAGCGCCAGTTCCAGCGTCGACGTCGGCGACGTCGGTGAGCCCATACGCGGATGGTCCGAGACGCGGATCGAACAGCGGGCGCGAATGGCTCAAACAATGACTTGAATGGCAGCGCGAACACCTCAAACCACGGACCGAGGGGCGCCGGTGAAAGCGAAGCCCCTGAAAGGTTGGGGAAGTTCTACAGGCAGAAGCTGACGTGGTCTGAATGCAAAGGCAAAGACCGTAGCCGGCATGCGGTGCGCGAAAGCACAGGTTCCGCTCGATTACAAAAAGCCCGGGGCAAGACGATCACGATTTATGCTCAAAGGTTCCCGCTAAGGCAGCAAGCCGATCGGGAGCCTGTTCATCAATCCCGGCGGCCCCTGGCGGCTCGAGGCATAGATGGGAGGCGGTCAGACTGTCGAAAAGCCTCAAGCCCGAAATGTTGGACAAGTATGACCTGCTCGGATTCGATCCCCGCGGGGTTGGCGCTTCCACTCCGGTCAAATGCGCCGACACCGCCGCTTTGAATGCGTTCATCATTGGGTGCCGATTACGACCTTTCCACGGCGAAGGGCCGCAGCAACAGCAGGAGGCGGCCAAGAAGATCGCGGACGGCTGCGAGAAGCGGTCGGGGAGCTGCTCGCTCACGTTGGCACGGAGTCGGCGGCCCGCGACATGGATGTTTTGCGCGGCCTGGTGGGCGACAAGAAGCTCAACTATCTTGGCTTCTCCTACGGCACCGAGCTGGGCGGGACGTATGCCGACTTGTTCCCGAAGAAGGTGGGCGGGATGGTGCTTGACGGCGTCGCCGAGCCTCAACTGGCAGCGCGCATGCTCTACGAGATGACTCTGGGCTTCGATGAATCGTTTGGGCGCTACGCGAAACGCTGCATTGACGGCGGCAAGTGCGCTCTTGGGACCACCGTCAAAGCTGCGAAGAAGAAGATGCGCGCCCTGTTCGACCAGGCGGCGAAGAGCGTTCCCGACGTCGAGACCAGCCCGTCCGCTTACATGCCTAATTTGATGATGGCCGTAGGGTTTTGCGATGTACCAGGATGAAACATGGCCTCGTTTGGATCAGGCGCTCGGCAAGCTGATCAAGAATAATGACGGCACCGAGCTTCTGGAGCAGGCTGCCCAGCTAACGCAGAATGACGAGAGCAATGGGATGGAGGCACTCGTCGCGGTTAGTTGCGCCGATTACGCGAAAGAACCGGAGTCCGTCTACGCCAAGTACAACAAAAGCTCAAGAAAAATCCTCCTCTTCGGTGGGTGCGATCCCTTTGGGGCGAGTGACCAGGTTTGCGCAAACATGAAATACCACCCGAAGGCTGATCCTGCTCCATATAGAGCGAAGGGTCAGCTCCGATCGTGGTCATCGGCACGAAGCTACGATCCGGCGACGCCATGTTCGGGGGCGAAGACCATGCGCAGGACGCTCGAGAGACTCCGTTCTCGCTGACGTGGGAGGGCGACGGACACATCAGCTACGGACGGGCCGGAGCATGCATCGAAGATCAAATGAATGCCTATCTGCTGACCGGCAGGGTTCCAAAAAGACGGCTGGTTTGCCCGGTGGAAAGACGACGCTAGTCGTTTCCCCGGTGGCGGGCTCAGATGTTATCGCTCGTTGGGTCCGAGCCTACCCGTCGAGGCTCGGACCCAACGTCAAACACATTCTTTAAAAATGTGTTTCTAACTTTAAAAATGTCTTTCCGAGTACACAAATTGACTCTATTTGGTATTCGAACTCTATTCGGTATTTGAAAGGATGAAAATGAAACTGTCGAGATCGCTTTTTGAAATCTCTGGCGGCAGTGTCCGTCCTTGCGTTGGCGGGTGTCGCAACTTCCGGTCCCTTGCACTTCCGTCGCCTTCGCCGGAGCCCTCGTCCGGTTCGTCCAACAATGTGCCCAAGAACTTAGAACGGTTTTATGGGCAGAAGCTGAGGTGGTCCTGAATGCAAAGGCAAAGACTGCGCCGGCATGCAGGTGCGCGCAAGCGCAGGTTCCGCTCGATTACAAAAAGCCTGGGGCAAGACGATCACGATTTCCATGCTCAGGTTCCCGCCAAGAGCGGCAAGCCGACCGGGGCCTGTTCGTCAATCGGCGGCCCCGGGAGGCTCAGGCATAGAAAAAGGCGCCTCTCTTTCGAAAAGCCTCAAGCCGAAATACTGGACAAGTATGACGTGGTCGATCTCGATCCCCTGCGGGTCGACGCCTCCTCCGGTCAAATGCGCCAGACGCCGCCGCTTTGAACACGTTCATCTTCGATGCGGACTACGACCTTTCCACGGCGAAGGGCCGGCAGCAACAGCAGGAGGAGTGCCGGAAGATCGCGGATGGCTGCGAAAGCGGTCGGGGAGCTGCTCCCGCACGTCGGCACGGGAGTCGGCGGCCCGCGATATGGATGTTTTTGCGCGGCCTGGTGGGTGACGAAGCTCAACTATCTCGGCTTTCCTACGGCACCGAGGCTGGGCGGGATGTATGCCGACTTGTTCCCGAAAGAGGTCGGCGAGATGGTGCTGACGGCGCCAGTCGACACCCCAACTTGGAAACGCACGCATGCTCTCACGAGGGGCTCTGAGCGTCGATGAATCGTTTGGGCGATACGTAGAAAGATGCGTCGACGGCGGCAAGTGCCCTCTTGGGGCCACCGTCAAAGCAGCCAAGAAGAGATACGCACCCTGTTCGACCAGGCTGGCGAAGAAACCGTTCCCGACGTCGAATCCGGCCCGTCCGCTCGCGCTCCAATTTGATGATGGCCGTGAGGGTTGTGATGTACCGGGACGAAGCTGGCCTGGTTTGGATCAAGCACTTGGCAAGCTGATCGAGAAAAAATGACGGCACTGAGCTTCGGAGCTGTCTGGTCCGCAAACGCCGAATGACGAGAGCAATATGATCGAGTCGCTCGCGATCAGTTGCGCCGATTACGCGAAAGAGCCGGAGTCCGTTCACGCCAAGTACAACAAAAAGCTCAAGAGAAAGAGCTTCCGTCTTCGGCGGGTATGATCCCTGGACGACGAAAAATAGATTCAGGTTTGCAACAATCTCGAAAATATCATCCGAAGGCCGGTCCCGGCGCATTCAGGGCGAAGCGGGTTCGGCCCGATCGTGGTCATTGGCACGAGGCACGATCCGGCGACGCTGCATCACCGCGAAGGCCATGCGAAGGACGCTGTCGAGAACTCTGTTCTGCTGACGTGGAGGGCGATGGACATTTGGCCTACGGGCGGGCTGCGAGCATGCATCGAAGATCAAGTGAATGCCTATCTGCTGACCGGCGAAGTTCCAAAGACAGGGCTGGTTTGCCCGGTGGAAGACGACGCCTAGCCGTCTCCCGGCGATGGGTTTAAGTGCTGCCACTCGTTGGGTCCGGGAACTACCCGTCGAGGCTCCGGACTGACGTCAAGTACATTCTTTAAAAATGTGTTTCCAACTTTAAGAGTCTACTTTAGGTATTTAAATTAACTCTATTCGGTATTCGAAGTCTATTCGGTATCTGAAAGGATGAAAAGGATGAAAATGAAAACTGCCGAATTGCTTTTTGAAATCTCTGGCGGCAGTGTCCGTCCTTGCGTTGGCGGGTGTCGGCAATTCCGTTCCCGCGCACGCTTCGTCGCCTTCGCTGAGCCTTCGTCCGGTTCGTCCGAGTGAGCCTCCGATTCCTCGAGGCGGACCCGGATCGTCGGAAGGTGCACCTGCTCATCGAAGGGCGCTCCCCGGATCGCGGGAGGGTGTGCCCGAGGCTTCGAACGGTTTTATAAGCAGAAGCTGGGGTGGTCTGATGCAAAGGCAAAAGACCGTGCCGGCATGCAGTGCGCGAATGTGAAGGTTCCGCTGGATTACAAGAAGCCCGGAGGCGGGCGATCACCGTCGCCATGCTCAAGGTTTCCCGCCAAGAGCGGCAAACCGATGGAACGCTCTTTCTCAATCCCGGCGGACCCGGAAGCTCGGAACAGGCTTTACTCTGCGGCTTCGTGGATCTTTAGTCTCGAGATTCGCGACAAGTACGACGTGGTCGGCTTTGATCCGCGAGGGGTCGGCGAGTCGGCCGCGGTCGATGCGTGGACGACGCAACTCTCGAGAAATATGTTGACACTGATTAGCGACGTTTCCACTGTGGCCGGGCGCAGAGCCCAGAAAGCGCAGGCCAGAAGATAGCCGAGGATGCGCGAGCACTCGGGCGAGCGACTGCGACATGTCGGCACGGAGTCGGCGGCACGCGATATGATGTTATGCGCAGCCTGGTGGGCGATGAGGAAGCTCAACTACTTCGGATTCTCCTACGGCACGTCCTTAGGCGGAATGTACGCCGACCTCTTCCCAAAAGAAAGTCGGCGGGATGGTGCCGACAGCGCCGTCGTGACACCGGCGTGCGGGACAGCCGCAGAGCATACGAGCAGGTGCTCGGATTCGAGCATGCCTTTGAGCGCCGGCGCAACACTGCGTGAATGCGGGCGCGTGCCCGTTGGGATCGACGGTGGACGCGGCGAAGAAGAGAGATGCGCGCACTGTTCGATCAGGCGTTCAAAAATCCGTTCCCGACGTCCAGATCCGAATCGGAAACTCACGCGTTCCCTTCTGACAAGCGAGGGTCAGGGCAGTACCTGTACCGCGACGCTTCATGGCCGGATCTCGATGAGAAGCTGAGGAAGCTGGTGAAGAAAACGACGGCTCGGCCTTCGTGGAATCGGGGTCGGACTCGGGCCCAACTGCCTCCAGCAACGGCGCCGAGGCCCCTTATAGCGATCAACTGCGCGGACTATGTGCTTGACCCGCAGTCCGAATATACAAAGTACAGCGAGGCGGCTCAAGAGGGAGGCTGGTTTTTCGGCGCAGAGGGCGTTGACACGAAAGGACCGATACATCTGCGCCGGGCTGCGGCATCACCCGAAGAAGAACCCGGGGCGGCTACGTTGCGCGAGGGTCAGCTCCGATTGTGGTGATCGGGGTGGCACGATCCGGCGACGCTCTACTCCTGGACTCAAACCTTCGCCGGGCGCTTGACAACTCGGTGCTGTTGACCTGGGAGGGCGAGGCCATGTGGCCACTACCAGGGCGGGTTCCTGCATCAAGGCGCCCGTCGACAAGTATCTCGCTGACCGGCGAGGTTCCCAAAGGACGGCCTTGTCTGCCCGGGTGGAAAAACCGCAGGGGCAAGACAGAACGCTGCGGAACGTATCTTCGCCGCCCGTTGGATGACCATTGCCGCCGACGATCCTGACGTCGGCCTTGCGACGGAGACGGGCTGCGCACGACGCCGACGTCGGCCTTTGCGATGCAGACGGCTGAGCACGATGCTGAGGTCGGCCTTGCGATGCAGATAAACTGCGGGCGACATCGGCCGTTGACCGATGTGAGTTAACGGTCGATGTCTTTCTATTTTCGAGTGTGCTTTTTCGTCTTCGGATGTGCTGGGGACGTTATTCAGCGCAAACGGACTGTAACAATTACGTATAGTGGATGCTCTTTTTGTCGGTGATGTCCTTTAGTCGAACGTCGGTTGAACTTCCTTGATTTGCAACCATTCTCTTCTACCCCGTGGAAGGTCTTGAAAACGGTAGCGCCGCCCTAGGGGGAACAAGTAAAATCAGCTGCTGCAGAGATACAAATGTTTCGGGCTTTGTGTCTGGACCGACGCTCTCGTGCTTCTGTGTCGGTCTCACGGCCCGCGGCGAGCGTCACTGTGGGTAAAACTCCGGCGAGTCGCCCGGTTTTCCGGTCCCTTTCATATGGGTTGCATCCGCCTCAGCGAGGTGGATTGCAACCAGCTAAACCAATTTGGGAGAAGAGGATGAGAAACATTCAGGCGTTTGTTACATCCTCTTGCGGCCGCATCGGCTTTTGCCTGGCCGTCGTCGCGCTCAGCCTGCAGCGGCGGTGCTTCGCCAGATCACCGGACGCTGCGTCCAATCGCGCACGGGCGTTTTCGCCACTGCGTTTGGGTGCGTCGTCGGGGCGGATGCCTTTGCCCGTGCCGACGCGGGTGTTCCTGCGGCGAAGGCGACGTCGAGCCCGTCTGCGGGTCAGTCGCCGAGCGGTGGTTCGCCGAGTCCTTCGACCACCTCGCCGGGTGGCTCGGTCGGCGCTCCCAAGGGGACATTCCAGAAGGGGCGAAAAGTTCTACAGCAGAAGGTCAGCTGGGCGCCGTGTAAAGGACGACGCGAAGATGCAATGCGCGGACGTGAAAGGTTCCGCTGGATTACAGAAGCCCGTGGTAAGACGATCACCGTGGCTATGGCGAAGGTTCCGGCTAAAGGCGGCTGATCGGAGTCTGTTCATCAATCCCGGCGGACCGGAGGTCGAGAATCGACATGGTTTTCGCGCGCCGACAAGACTTTCAGCAAAGATGTCCTGGACAAGTACGACATCATCGGTTTTGATCCTCGGCGGTCGGCTCCTCGACGCCTCGTCGATTGCATCGACAATCGCGAAATAGCCAAAGTGCTCGATTCTGATTTCGACATGGAGACGGAGGCTGGGCGGAAGGCCAGGAAAGCTCAGGGCTCGGCAGATAGCGAAAGGGTGTAAGGAGAAATCGGGTGAGTTGCTTTGCGCACGTCGGTACACGGAGTCTGCTGCCCGTAGACATGGATGTTTTGCGGGGCCTGGTGGGCGATGAGAAGCTCAACTATTGGATTTTGTCTTACGGCACCCAGTTGAGCGGGGGCGTATGCCGATCTCTTCCCGAGAGGTCGGCAGGATGGTGCTCGACGGCGCCGCCAACCCTCAGCAGAGCTTTTGCCCTCCACGTACACACAGATGCTGGGTTTTGAGAAAACTTTCGAACGCTATGCTGAGCGCTGCGGAAGGCGGGCAACTGCTCGCTGGGATCGTCGGTGGATGCGGCGAAGAAGAAGATGCGCCCTTGCTGGATCAGGCTCACGCCACGCCGTTCAAGACATCAGACCCGAACAGACCCCTCAATCGGTCGATGCTCCACTCTACCGTTATCAGCCTTCTATACGAGGATCGGACGTGGTCAGTGTTTAATCAGGCCTTCGACCAGTTGATCAGGCAGAATGACGGCTCGCTTTTCCTGAAAATTTTCGACGCGACCTCAAGTCGCGAGGGAGATGGGAACAAAGGCAATGGGACAGAGGCCTACTGGGCGATCAATTGCGCAGATTATGTGCAAAGCTCTGAGGCCGAGTACCAGAAGTATGCGAAGAAGCTGAAGCGGGAAGCTCCCGCCATTGGAGCCTTTTCCGCACAAGACACTGTCGCCTTCTATATGTGCGCCGAGTTGCCGCATCACCCGAAGTCGAATCCCGGGCCGTCACAGGGGCGAAGCGCTCGGTCCGTGATCGTGCATCGGCACGAGGCACGATCCCGGCGACGCCGTATCACTGGGCGCAGGCTTTGCATAAGACGCTTGAGAACTCGGTGCTGCTGACATGGGAAGGCGATGGTCACCTTGCTTACCGCAGGGCCGGCTCTTGCATCAAGGTGCCCGTCGACAAGTATTTGTTGACCGGCGAGGGTTTCCCCAAGACGGCCTCGTTTGCCCAGTGGAACAGAAAGCAGGGAAAGAAGCGCAAAAAGCAGGCGACCTTGATCAGAAGCTTCCGTGAAGGATAAAGGTTTTCGCTGAGAAACCGCGTCTCTTTGTCCGGTAGTGGGTCCTGACTGATCGGACGTCGGGCATTGGATTGGCGAGTCCGCTCCGATCGGTTGGGGATTCTAATCATCTCGTATGTTTGGAGGAAAAATGAGAAAGACAGTGACGCGACTGTTGCGGCCTTTGGCTGCGCTCTCGGCGTTGGCTTTGACCGTCGTCGCTCAGCCAGTAGCGGCCGGTGCGTCGCCGGGGGCGGATGCCTCTGCCCGTGCCGACGCAGGCGTTCGATGCAGCGAAGGCGACGGCGAGCCCGTCTAGGGTCGGTCGCCGGGCGGTCTCGACTGGTTCGCCGGGAGTCCAGCGCGGGTCATCTGGAGGTCCGGCGCAGTTCGCAAAAGGCGGCCGACGGCGTCGCCTGGCGGTTCGATCAGCGCCCCAAGGGAACGTCCCGAAGGGGCTTGAAAGTTCTATGGGCAGAAGGTCAGCTGGGCGCCGTGTAAGGACGACGCGAAGATGCAGTGCGCGAATGTGAAGGTTCCGCTGGATTACAAGAAGCCTGGCGGCAGGGCGATCACCGTGGCCATGGCGAAGCTTCCCGCCAAGGGCGGCGAAGCCGATGGGGAGCCTGTTCATCACCCGGGCGGACCTGGGAGCTCCGGAATCCTCATGCTTTCACATGTGGACCGGGCTTTCAGCAAAGATGTCCTGGACAAGTACGACATCATCGGTTTCGATCCTCATGCGGGTCGAGTTCCTCGACGCCCGTCGATTGCATCGACGACCGCGAAATGGCCAAAGTGCTCGATTCTGATTTCGACATGGAGACGAAGGGCAGCAGAGCCCAAAAGGCGCAGGCCAAGAAGATAGCCGAGGGATGCAAGAAAAAGTCGGGCGAGTTGCTTGCGCACGTCGGCACGGAGTCGGCGGCGCGCGACATGGATGTTTTGCGCGGCCTGGTGGGCGATGAGAAGCTCAACTATCTCGGCTTCTCCTACGGCACCCAGTTGGGCGGGGCGTAGCTGACCTTTTTCCCGAAGAAGGTCGGCAGGATGGTGCTCGACGGCGCCAGTCGACTCAGCTGAGCTTCCTGCGCATGAACTCACGAGCAGGCGTTCGGTTATAAGAAGCTCTTTGAAGCTACGCTGGAACGGTGCGAAGGCGGGCAACTGCTCGTTGGGTTCTGTCGGTGGATGCGGCGAAGAAGAAGATGCGCGCCTTGCTGGATCAAGCTCGTGTCACGCCGTTCAAGACATCGGACCCGAACAGACCCCTCAATCAGACGATGCTCCACTCTGCCGTTACCAGCCTTTAGAGCAGGATACGGATTGGTCGAAACTGATCAGGCCTTCGACCAGTTGATCAAACAGAATGACGGCTCGCTTTTTCCTGAAGCTCTTCGATGTGTCCACGGCCGTGACGGCGATGAGGGTCAGCAGTAGAACGGAGGCGTACTGGGCGATCAATTGCGCGGACTATGCTCTGGAATCCGAAGCTGATTACTTGAAGTACGCGAAGAAGCTGAAGCAGGGAAGCTCCCGCCATTGAGCCTTTTTCTGCACAAGACACTGTCGCCTTCTATATGTGCGCCGAGTTGCCGCACCATCCGAAGTCGAATCCCTGGCCGTACAGGGCGAAGGGGTCTGGCTCCGATTGTGGTCATCGGTACGAAGTATGACCCGGCGACGCCGTATCACTGGGCGCAGGCTTTGCATAAGACGCTTGAGAACTCGGTGTTGCTGACCTGGGAGGCGAGGGCCATACGGCCTATGCGACGGCTGGATCTTGCATCCAGAGTCCGGTCGACAAGTATTTGTTGACCGGCGAGGTTCTCAAGGACGGCCTTGTTTGCCCGGTGGAAAAGCCGCAGGGGCAAAATGCGCAGAAGCAGGGGAAAGAAGCGCAGAAGCAAGCGTGTCCGATCGGAAGGCTTCCGTGAAGGATGAGGTTTTCGTTGGGAAACCGCGTCCCTTTGTCCGGTAGTGGGTCCTGACTGATCGGACGGCGGGCGTCGGGTTGGCGAGGGTCCGCTCCGATCGGTTGGGGGTTCTAATCATCTCGTATGTTTGGAGGAAAAATAGAAAGACAGTGACGCGACTGTTGCGGCCTTTTGGCTGCGCTCGGCGTTGGCTTTGACTGTTGTCGCTCAGCCTGCAATGGCTAGTGCGTCGCCGGATCACGCGGACGCTGCGTCAATGCGCGCGGGCGATTCGCCGGCGCATTTGGGTGCGTCGTCGGGGGCAGATGCCTCTGCCCGTGCCGATGCGGGCGTTCCTGCGGCAGTCGACGGCGAGCCTGTCTGCAGGCCGGTCGCCAGGCGGCTCGACGGCGTCGCCAGGGAGGTCTCGACTGGTTCGCCGGGAAAGCCCGACAAGTTCTCCCGGAAATTCGGTTAGCCCTCCGGGAGGTTCGGCAAGTTCGCCGGGCGGTTCAAACGGCGCCCCCAACGGGGATGTTCCGAAGGGGCTTGAAAAGTTCTATGGGCAGAAGGTCAGCTGGGCGCCGTAAGGACGACGCGAAAGATGCAGTGCGCGAATGTGAAAGTTCCGCTGGATTACAAGAAGCCTGGCGGCAAGGCGATCACCGTCGCCATGGCGAAGCTCCCTGCTAAGAGCGGCAAGCCGATCGGAAGCCTGTTTGTCAACCCGGGCGGCCCCGGAAGCTCCGGAATCGCGATGGTTGATGTGGCCAGGCAGAGCTTTGGCAAAGACGTTTTAGATAAATACGATGTTGTGGGGTTTGATCCGCGCGGGGTTGGCTCCTCGACGCCCATCGATTGCGTCGACGACCGCGAGCTGGCTAAGATCTTGGATTCCGATATCGACACCTCGACGGAGGCTGGGCGGAAAGGCCAGGAAAGCTCAGGCTCGGCAGATAGCGAAAGGGTGCAAGGAGAAATCCGGCGAGTTGCTTTGCGCACGTCGGCACGGAGCCGGCTGCGCGCGACATGGATGTTTTGCGCGGCCTGGTGGGCGATGAGAAGCTCAACTATTTCGGCTTCTCTTACGGCACGTCTTTGGGTGGGATGTACGCCGATCTCTTCCCGAAAAAGGTCGGGAGAATGGTGCTCGACGGCGCCGCCAACCCTCAGCAGAGCTTTTTGCCCTCCACGTACACACAGATGCTGGGTTTTGAGAAAACTTTCGAACGCTATGCTGAGCGCTGCGTGAAGGCGGGCAACTGCTCGCTGGGATCGTCGGTGGATGCGGCGAAGAAGAAGATGCGCGCCCTGCTGGATCAGGCTCACGCCACGCCGTTCAAGACATCAGACCCGAACAGACCCCTCAATCGGTCGATGCTTCGCATTGCCCTCACCGGCTTGATGTATAAAGATGAGTGGTGGCCGTTGATTACCGGGGGAGCACAAGGCTTGATCGAAGACAATGACGGCTCGACTTTCATGCTTCCCTTAGATACTTATATCGGTCGCGTTGGCGATAGTTTCGATGGCAATTCCATGGAAGCCTACTGGGCGATCAATTGCGCGGATTATGTGCAAAGCTCTGAGTCCGAGTACCAGAAGTACGCGAAAAACTGAAGCGAGAAGCGGTCGTCTTTGGATCTTTTTCCGCAGAGGATGATCTAGCCATGCATGTGTGCGCCGAGCTTCCGTATCATCCGAAGGCCAATCCCGGCCCGTACAGGGCGAAGGGGTCTGCTCCGATCGTGGTGATCGGCACGAAGCACGATCCGGCGACGCCGTATTCGTGGGCACAGAATATGCACAAGACGCTTGAGAACTCGGTGCTGCTGACCTGGGAAGGCGACGGACACCTGCTTACCGCAGGGCTGGTTCCTGCATTGACACGTCAGTCGACAAGCATCTGCTGACCGGCGAGGCTCCCAAGGACGGCCTTGTCTGCCCGGCGGAACAGAAGCAAGGGCAGAATGCGCAGCAGCAGGGCGATCCCAGCATGGACAGTGCGGTCAAGCTCGGCTCCCGAGCGGTTCTTCCGGGTTCGCGGGTCCCTTTGGGTTCGCGCAGATAGCGCTCTCGCCTGTCTGTTCGGCGCTTTGAGCTCGAGCCGCTTCGCTGGCATGAAATGAGTTGCCCGAGGCCTCGCCCGATCGTCAGTTTGCGACGTGGGCGAGCCTCGAATGCTGTTCAACGCTGTTGGCAAAGGCGGCGTGCCACCTTAGCTCAGTCGGCAGAGCGATTCACTCGCAATGAATAGGTCGAGAGTTCGATTCTCTCAGGTGGCTCGAGGCGGCCCTCGCAGACGCGGGGGCCGCGCCTCGTCCGCAGAGAGCTCCGAACTCGTCGGAGTCACGAAGTCGCCTTCTAAAGAGGTCTTGCCCCTTTCCGATCTTGGAGCCTCTGCAAAAGGAGCGTCGCAATGGGTCCCGTTGGACCTGAAGAGGCCTCGCCCAGTGCGCCCGTGGGCAAGACGCCAGCGTGCGCGAGAACATCATCGAGAATGTCACACAGATCTCGAGCGAGACAGGAGCGAGCGGCTCGTCGTTCGCGTGCTTCCCCGGGTCGGTTGATGTCGGTGTCGATCGTTGGCGACGACGGAAGCAGCTTTTCTCGACGCCGAGGGCAATTTGCTCGGCGCAGAGAGCAACGTCATCTTGGAATCCAAGCAATGAAAGGCTGCCGCCGCTTGGCTGCCTAAACCTGGGGCCGGGAATGGATCGCGCATACGATTGGTTTATGGGAGATGAGCAGTCCGCGGTTGAGGGCGGCGGCGCGCGTGAGAAGAGCTCGCGCAGGCACTGCTTTACAGCGGGCAAGAGCCGCGCGTGAACGGAGTGACAACGCGCCGCGGAACCGCGCGCCGGGAGGCGGCCTGCGGAACCGGGCCCGCGGCATGTCCGTCGGCCTCGCTGTCGGCGACGCGATCGGAATGCCCGCAGAATTTAAGCGAACCCGGCGAGTTTGAGCCGGTTGAGGTCTGCGCGCGGCGGGTCCGTTCGACCTTCCGGCGGGGCATTGGACCGACGACATGTCCATGGCCCTTTGCCTTTGCGGACAGCCTTTGGCTTGCGGCGGTTACGACTCCTACGACGTTATGGACTCGCTACCGCCGATGGCGGCGGGAGGGGTACGAAGCTCGACCGGCGTTCGCTTCGACATCGGCAACCAGGTGGCCGCTGCGATATCTGAATTCGAGGGCAACCCTGGGTTCCCAGGGGCAAGCCGCGGGTTCTGTCGGCGGGCAACGGATCGATCATGCGTCTGGCCTCGGCGATCGTCGCCGCCTTCAGGGACGCGCAGGCCGAAAAGCGTCGTCGAAGCGGCCGGAATCTCAGCGCGGGAAACCCACTATCCCGTCGAAGCCGAGGCGGGCACGGAGCTATTCGCCGCGATGCTCGTGCGCGCAATGGAAGGGCGGGCAAGCTGGAAATATGCAGCCCGCGCTCATTGAGCACGGGAAAGCAATTCGATGCGATCCTCGACCGCGTCGTCGGCGTCGAAAAACTTGAAAACACCGAAAGCTATATCGTCCATAGCCTGCAGGTCGCAGCATGGGCCTCGCCAGTCACGAGAGCTTTCGCGACGGCATGCTCGCTGTGGTGAACCTGGCGGAGACTCGGACACGAACGGCGCGATATACGGCCAACTTGCCGGCGCCTATTACGGATGCGAGGCGATCCCGCGCACGTGGCGGACGGGGTCTCATGGCGCGAAATCGCAGCCTTGGCCGACGATCTGCTCGCCATGCGAAGACCCTGCCCTGTCTTGCGGACGCGATTCGAAGAAGACTGACGGTCAGTCCTTCTGAAAGCGCCCTTGATTTTCTCTCCACGGCCTTGACCTCGGACTCTGACGTCCTCGGCGAACTCCTTCACTTTGCCTTCGGCATGCTGGGCTTTGCCTTCGGCTTCCGTGCCTTTGTCGCCGGTGGCTTTTTCCGGCGAATTCCTTCGCCTTTCCGGCAACCTTGTCAAACGTTGAATCGTCGCCATGGCCTTCCTCCTTTTGACGGAGCGTTGAAATGGACGTCGCCATCGTCTCATCATTTGAAAAGAAAATCACATTCCCGACGTCGCAAGGAAGAAGCGTCCCGCACTTAAACGACAGCCGTCCCGTATTTAAACGACAGGCGTCCCGCCTTTGAAACGCACAGGCGCGTCCGCCCTTCAAACGCACAGGCGCATCGGCCCTCGAAACGTAGAATTCTCCCATGAGTATGCCGCCTGCGAACATTGAGTTGACGCCCTGCACCGCGAACGACGTCGATAAGCTGAGCGCCGTCAGCGCGGCGGCCTTCGCCGAGACGTTCGCCGAATACTACAGCGCCGAGGACTTCGATGCGTTTCTTCGCAAAGCGTACGCGCCGGGGACCTCGTCGAAGAAATCGCCAACCCGGTTCAGCCTTCTATTCGCCCGGGTCGACGGCGAAATCGCCGGATACGCGAAAATCAACGTCGGCGAGGCGCAAAGCGAAGACGCCATGCCCGACGCTTTGGAAATCGAACGGATCTACGTTCTGAAGAGGTTCATGGGGCGCGGCCTGGGCCGGCTCATGCTGGAGAGACTTGAGGAGGCCTCGGGCGCGAGGAGCCGAGTCCGTGTGGCTCGGCGTGTGGAGCACAACGACGCTGCCTGGGATTCTACGAACATCCTCAGATTCGAGGTGTTCGGGTCCCACGCATTCCACATCGGCAAGACGCGGGACACGGACCTGCCCGTCGAGGCGCAAGGTCGGTCCGCGAGGCTGAGCGGGCGGGATGCGGGCCTCGTCGGACCGCTCCGAGCGGGGCTGGCTGAACCGAACGTGCAGAGTGGGCTGAACCGAACGAGAAGGCCGGTCAGCCGAGAACGAGCAGAGTGGGCTGAACCGAATGCGAGGGCCGGTCGTCCGAACGAGCAGGGCCGGCCGACCGCGCAGGGGTCAGCCGACCGGCTCCGCGTCGTCGGCCGATCAGTTCGGCGGTATCGGTAGATTGACGGACCTTTCGCGTAGTAGAGGTTCCCGTCCGTTCCGCGCACGAGCCTGCTGACCCTCGCGGGCGACGGGCGCGGAGGCTTTGAACGTCTGCGCGAGATGGGGAAAAGCGCCGTTCCCGGCTGGAAAACGCCGTAAAGCATCCCGGATCTGTAGACTAGCTGGCTGCGGTTGACCTCTTCGCCGCCCGAGACCTTGGCGCGCTTGACGACGTCGAGGGTATTCGGATTGAGCTCGAAGACGTACCCGCCGGTCGTGCCGTACAGCTTGCCGTCGTCGCCGAAAGTCAATGCCGTGACGGCGTACTCGTTGGAAAACCGGAACGGAGTCTTCACAGCCGTGACCGTCTGCTTTGCCACGTCGAAGACAAAGACCTTGCCCTCGGACTTGCCGGAGTGCTCGAATGCGGGAGCCGCTGCCCCCGCGCGCCGTGGTTCCCACGTAGATTCTCGTTGCGGTACGCCATGCGAAATCGGCGAAAGCGTCGTCGAGCGAGCCCCTGAGCGCAGGATCGGCCACGGCAGATCCCTGAGGAGGTAGACGCGGGTTGGGCTCCACTCTGGTTCTTGGCGACGTCGTAGAAGCCGAGCGCTCCGCCGAGCTTCCCATTCCCGGCACCGTTCCCACGGGCACGCCCATTCTCGACGCTCGTCATGGCAAAGGGGCGGTCTTGATTCTTTCCTTGGCAACCCTCGATCGGCTTGCGCGTTTCGCCGGTCTTCAGATTCCGCGATTCGAGCATTCCGCCCGTGTACAGGCCGGAAACTCAGCCAGTCGCCGCTTTAGGAAGCGGATTCGACCTGCTTGAGAGACTGGGGAGCAGGCTGTAGGAGCGCGACGCCGGGTCTATCTGCGCGATCTTCCGGTGCATGAACCAGCCCGCGTAGCTTGCCGTCGCTGGGGCGATCATCGACTGAATCGCTGCGGGGAGCGATGTTTAGCTTGCTCTGAATGTGGCGCCGGTTTTTGCCTTGGCGTCGTAAACCGTGATCCCGTCGCGATTGATATTGGTTGAGACGAAGACGTCGGGGTGACCCAGGCGGACCTGCTGAGGTTGTCCGCGAACTCGTCATTCGTGAAAACCGGGCGCTCAGAGCCGTCAGTCTGGGTTGTGCTCCATCAGATTCCCGCTCGGATGCGCCCGTTCGCGGATTTTTCCGCCGTCGCGAAGTAGTAGACCTTTCGCCTCGCCCGGCCTCGCGACGACGCGCTGGTGAAGCCCGCGCCTTGCCCAGCAGGGCCCGTAGCCCGGGTCCAGCGCGCAGGTGCCGTCGCAGATGAGACTGCCGTCGCGTTCCGCACATCCGACATGCGACGTACAGTGGCCGCCTTTGGCCTCGAGGCTTGCGACGGAGCCGGAGCTCTGCGCAGCGCGGTCGGGACGTTCAGGTGCTGCGCCCTGCGGATTCGCCGTCGGGATCCTGTGAGATCGACGGCTTTGTCATGCCCGTTCCGGCGTAGACGACGCCGTTTTCGTAGGCTACCGAGCGGATGTCACGCTCTCCTCCTGGATCTGGCTGTTCGTGAGGTCGTCCCCACCGGCCGTTTTTGGCGTCGTAGGTGAGGACCCTGCCGCCGCATCCGTCGCTGGAACTGGCGATGTACAGCCTGTCGTGCTCGTCCGCGACGATGTCCCAATAGAAGCTGCCTCGCTTGGAGATCTCTTTGTCAGTTCTTGTTCGACGAGCCGTCGTCTCCCAGCCGTTTCTCACCGCATAGGTGTCAGGATCGATGTCGTAGAGCCTGCCGTTGCTGCACGCCGCCACGACATGCCTGTTGCTGAGCGTGGCGTAGCCCTGCGGTGAGAGCTCGGCGCCGTCCTTGTCCAGGACGGTCTTCTTGACGTCGATCTTCTCTGTTCCTGAGGTCGATGACGTTGAGCGAGCCCCGTAGCCCCGGAGACAGACGAAGGCCAGCGGCCTGCCGCCCCTGTCTGTCGGTCCCGTAGCTGGGAATGTTCGGTTCGTCCGGGATCGGCGTGGACACTAAGCTCCCTCGCGTCCCGCTTTGCGTCGCAGCCGTTCGAGGAGGCTGGCCGACGCCAAGGCGCCTGGCGATGTAGATTTCCGGACGCGCGCCGGTCGGGCGGCGATCGACGAGGAGGCTTGGCCGGCCTTGGACGCCGGCGTTTCGACGGCCATCGACGTCGAAATCGTCGATGCGGACAGGGCAGCGCCAATCCGACTCCAACGTCGTCTGCGCGCAGACTCGGACGCCGGATCGAATGTGAAATCGAGCCTTGGTCCGAGCGCGAAATCGGCATGGGTCGAGCTTCGATTCGCCCGCGGGCCGGAGCTTCGATTTGGGCGCCGGCCGTGCGTGAAGCGGATCGCGCGGCTGTTTTTCATTGTTTTCTCCTTTTGACGTTCCGAGCGTCCGTTCGCCGAATTCTGGGCGCCGCCCGCCACGACGAACCGAGATTAGTTGACGGCGATATTTTTGATTGTTCGATCACTTTGGCTGCGATCATTTCACAGCGGGCGGCCAATGGGGAAGCGATTTTTGAAAAATGGCCTCGAAGTTGGAAATTGTTCAGTTCAACAGTTGGAATTGTTCAGTTCAGCAAATGCACCTGTGTGGGTTAGGCTCTTTCTCAAAAGGCAGGCTCTCGAACGAGGAAATGCGAGGATCGGATATGCGCGGCGAAGCCGAAGGCGAGTGCGTCTTCTTCCTCAGGGGCGTCAACGGGCGCTCGCAACAAGGTTTCCATGCCGCGTGCGCGAGCCTCGTCGCGTCGAAGTTCGGCCTGGAACGGGTGCGCACGCATCTTCAGAGCGAACCTGCTGTGCGCCCGCCGGAGGGTCCGCAGGATTTCGCCGACGGCCTGACGAAGCTTATCCGCGAATGGTTCGGCGTGGACAGCCCCGTCGTCTATCGCACGGCTGCGGATCTGCGGAGGGCCGTCGAGCCGACCCCCGCCGACGTCGTTGGAGACGAGACGTTTTCCCACGTCATGTTCTTTGACCGCGACGTCGATTTCCTTCTGGCGGCCGGCGTTTCCGCGACGCCCTCAAGGACGGCGAAGACCTGGCCTGGGCGCCGCGCGAACTCTACCTGGTACGGCACTCCGCGAGGGCTCCACGGCTCGCGCATCACCCAGGCTTATGCCGAGCGCCATCTGGGCGTCACCGTCACGGCGCGGAACATGCGCACGCTGCGAAAGTAGCGACAATGCTGGGCTGAAGCTTCTGCGAGCCCCGCCCCGGCGTAGGCGCACGCGGACCCCGTTGTCCGCGCGCGGCCGCGCCTTGGGGCGGGGCTCGCACTCGACGCTGATCGAGATCGGGATCTGCTCGACCACGACTTTCACCGCCCGCACCAGCGAGACGGCCCCCGGTCCGGGGTTCCCAGCGACTTCTCTCCAAGAGGCCGGGCTCTGCCGAGCTTGGCGACGAGCTGGGCTGTGGACCTCGGCTCCGCCTGGCTCGCGGCCACGGCGGCCTCGCCCTCGGCCTTGAGACCGCCGTCGGTCGAGACAAAGGCGTCGACCCAGCGGAACGACGCGCATCGACCATCGTCTTGTCGCCCACTGAGCCCGCCGAGCCGCTGCACGCGAACGCCCGGCGATGACGGCGTCCGTGATCGAGGTCGAGCGAAGGGGGCCTCTTCGTTTCCCAGCGCGCCGATCGCGGTCAGAAGGGAGCCCACAGCGAGAACGGTGCCCGCGCGTCGGACCAAGCGTCGCCCGCGGCGCTCAGCGTGGTCGCCACGCCCGCGCCCTGATCCGCGATGGCGCGCGCCTGGGGCGCGGCGCTCGATCCGTCGCCATTCCGATGCCGTGGTCGCCGTCGCCGGCAATCGAATCGAGCTTGCCGAGCTCGTCTTTCGACTCCTCGAGCATCTCCGAGACCTTTTTCGAGAGCCCTGACGACGACCCCGAGTCCTGCGAACTCTCCGAGCTCTTCTCGGTCACGACCACGGTCGCCGCCGTAGAGTTGAGCTCGGCGTCGTCGCGCTTCGACCTCGCCGACGGAGCCCTTCCTGTAGGCGGGGTGTCACAGACGCGTCCCAGTAGGAAGAAGCTCGTCGTCGACCACACGAGGGTGAGCGATGCCCGCCATATCCAGCGGAGGTGACGAATTCTCCCGATTCGACGTCTGCGATCTCCACGCCGGCGGCCTTCAGGGCGGTCGACGACGGACCCGACGACGACGAACAGCTCCTGTACTAGTGTCGCCCAGGCCGTTGACGATGGCAATGACGCGATTTCCCCGCCGACTCAGGGCGGTCTCGAGCAGGCCGTCCACGAGGGGTGGCGACGTCGTCGGCGGGCCAAATCGTCCGCGAGACCCCGGGCTCGCCGTGAATGCGAGGCCGATTCCCATCTTCTGCGGGAACCGTGAAAAGCGGGGCCGTCGGCGCCGAGCGTGCAGCCGGAGAAGGCGACTCTGAAGGAGCGCGTGGCCGCGTTCGCCTTGGCGAAAGCAATGCGCCGACCTCCTCGGTCCTTGCCGCCTCGGCGGCCGCCCCGCGATCTTGAAGATCGGGAGTCCCCCGCAGTCGCCGCGGCGCTTGTCGAGTTCGTCGTCCCATGGTGCCGGAGGGCGATGTCGTCGGTGACCACCAGGGTGTCGGCGGATTCCCTCAGAGACGCAGACGTCGACGGCTTGGCCGAAAATGCAGGACGTCGCCCGCGTAGTTCCCGAATCCCATGAGCACTCGGCGCACGCGGTCTGCCGCCTGAGAACTCGAGTACGCCTGGGCGCCGAAGAGGAGTAGATGTTCCCGCACACGGCGCCGTCGGCGATCAGCGCCTACCCAGCCGGCGCAACGCCGGTAGTGACCTGATCCGCCGCCGTAGACCACGGCCACCTTCCCTGCGGAGTCGCGTGGAGCGGACGACGCCGCCGTGAATCGGCCTGACTGTAGCGCTTGTTGTGCCAGGACGAACCTCGCAGCGCCTCGGCGGGAAAAATCCGCGGGTGCATTTACCAGTCGCGTCATTGCGTGCCTTTCTAGGTGCCGCCCGTCGTCGGGCGGCTGCGTGATCGTAGCGTTGATCTTATATCCCAGCGACCCGGTACACAATTTTGCAGGAAACATCGCGTTTGCCTGCGGGTCGACGAGAATTCGGGCTCTTACTGGCGCGTTGTTACATTCTTTGCGCGTCGTTGCACTGTCGCTTTTAGCGCGCCGCGCAAACGGCGGAGCGCGGCGATCGACTCGCAGGCGGGGATGCAAGGCAGAGATTGCCAAAATCATCGAAGAATCCGGGCGATCGGCTCGCGGGTGGGGAGGCCCGCCGAGTCGGCGACAGCGGCCCCTCGGGCCGGCTCTGCGGACGGGGCCCGCAGGGTCGGCTGACGGGACCCGCGACGGACCGCAGGGCCGACGGACGGTACTGCAGGACGGCCCGAAGGGGCCGATCGGCCTTCCGAGTGCGGAAGGGGCGCTCGAACGCGTAGGCTGAGCGCATGAGCATGAACGCCGCCGTTCTGCACGGCATCGACGACCTGTCTCACGCGCGTCCCCGTTCCGGAGCCCGGCCCGGCGAAAGTCCTCCTCAAGTCGAGGCGAACACGATCTGCGGCACCGACTTGCGCATTGTCCGGCGCCAAAACCGCGGAGTCCGCCCCGGGTGATCCCTAGGCCACGAGTTCGCGGGGAGGTCGCGGCCGTCCGGCGCAGGCGTCGAAGGCCGACGTCGGCGTGCAGGCGACGTGCTCGATCGTCCTCTCGCTGCGGCCGCGCCTCCAGGTCAGTGACCGCGAGCACCCGTGCGAGAACTTGCGGCTCTTGGATACGAGATCGACGGCGGGCTCGCCGTGAGTACTACTCGTGCCGCGCGAGCGATGGAGCGCGCAATCTGCGCTCGCGCGCGCTGAACTCGAACCGACGGCGCTTGCGCTGGCTGAGCCAGTCGAAGCTGCTGCCTCAACGCAAGGCGGTTTCGGGTGCGCCCGGGCGAGAACCGTCGTCGTCCTGGGAAACCAGACCGATCGGACTGCTTCGTCGCGCTCGCCAAGCTCGCGGGGCCTGCGCGATTGTGGCCGTCGGGCGCCCGGACGCCTCGATCCCGCGCTCGCCCTCGGCGCGACGCACGCCCGGCCTCGCAGGGGCGAGGAGCTCACCCGCGAGATTCTCGACGTGACCGGCGGCGGGGCCGACGTCGCACGTGGCCGTCGGCGACCCCGCGCTGGCCAACCGAGGCGCTCGAGTGGCGCCATCGGCGGACGGGTCAACTATTTCGCCGGTTTCCCCTGGCGGATCCACGGCGGTGATGGAGCCGAATATCGTCCAGTACCGCGAGTTGCAGGTGACGGGCGGCTCGAACGCGCAGGGCCGACGTCCGCCGGGCCGTGAGCTGCTTTCCAGCGGCGCCCTCGACGTCGGAAGCCTCGTGACCCACCGGTTCCGCTGCTCAGATCGACGCGGCGATCGCCGCGGTGCCGCGAGCGCGGGCCTCAAAGTGGCGGTGGCTGCCGCTGAGGGGCGCTGCGTCTAATCGACCTTGATCAGCCGGGGCAGGAGGCGAGGCACTGAGCAAGTACCTCTCCCGAGATGCCAAGGGTTTCGAGGTTTCGCCGGACTAGGATGCTTGCAGGGCATTAAGAAACCTCGCTTTTTCCAAGCCTCACATTGATAGCTGCTTTGAGGAAGGGAACGAAATGGCGGATTATGGGCTCTTTAGACACTCTCATCGTAGAAGCGAAGAAGTCCGCGATCGACGCGTATGACGAGAGCGCAGTCGTCATCGTTGAAGGTCAATATTTCGAAGCTTTGGCGAGGGCGATATCACGGTTGTCACCAAGCCTGATTCAGAGGAGCTTGGCGGTGAGGGAGCTGCTTTCACGGTCTATTTTCCCGGGCGAGAGAGCTACCCGGACGCATTCAACTCCATCAGGTCGCGGGTAGACAAGGCCATTGGCAAATGGAGAGGGCTCCGAAGCCAGGTGATCTGAGCACGAGCCAATCGCCAGATGCGAGGAAGTCTATTCCGCGTGGCGTCGGAGTGCTGACTGGAGGCACCTCTTCGGAAGGGAGGCCGGAATTTTTCGACAGCGAGGTCTCGTACCTGTTGCAACAAAGCCGGTTCCCTCCTGGAGGACATGTCAGGCAGCGCAATTACGGCGTTTAGAGACAACTCCTGTCAGGTCGTAGAGGATACTGAACAACCAGTGCCTCCTTGCTCTTGGGATCGAAGCCGCTCGTCGCCGAGAAGAAAGCAATCGAGGGAGCCAGACAGCCGTGGCCGACGCCGTCGACCAGGCACAGAAGTCGTTCGCTCTCATCGCGTCCGGATCGGAGGAGCGGCAAGGGCATCGACTTGGCATTCGATTTGCTCTCGGCGGTGTTGAAGATCGCAAAGACTGTCTTCGGGCAAAAGACCCGTGACCGCCAAGCAGCTGGATATCGGTTCAACTCTTGTGACTACCGCGGATGGCATCGGTGACACTCTGCGTACTTTTCATCCTGCCGGTGATCACACATCGGTCATGACGCAGTTCGAAAATGCCCTGAAGACTCTTGAAGATGATTTTAAACAGCTGGAGACTCTGGTCAATATGAATCTCAAGGTCGACGGGAGCATAGCCCGTCATGAGGGCAACAGGTCAGAATTCGATCTCAGTGACCGCTCCCTGCGCAGCGACGACGTCGACGACATCGACAAAGGGCCCAATTCACCCTCAGGGAGGTGGAATTGCAGATTCGATACGAACCTGGCTTGAGATATCGGATGTCTACCTGCCCAGCGGCGTCTGCCATCAATGGGGGCGGCCTCCAACGTCAGGTCGATCAACGTTCCGCTCAATCGTGACGGCGATGTGGGATTCGGGCCCAAGGGGCCCTCGGAATCGTTCCATGAACTTACGAACCTTCTCGCTGCGCTGCTAGTCGACATGTCTCAGGACGTCGAAGCGGGTGCCGTCAACTTTCGAATGGTCATCCAGATGTACGAGGAAGCGATGACGCGAATGCGAAATCGCTGGACTCAGTAGCGAACACTGGATACCTATACCGAGTTGACGGATCCTATGAAATGAGAAAGGACATTCGCAGATAAATATTCTATAAATTGCACTTTAGGGCACAAGCTGATAGCTAGAGTGGACTGAATGGAAACTCGTTATCCATTAGATAAAGCTAATGTAAAAGGAGAGGTCGAGTGACCGATAATCTGTTCGAAAAATTCGGTGAAATCATCGACAATCTGAAAAAGGCGCGCCATTGATGTACCACATGCAAGGAAAAGGGACTTCAGGGCCAACGAAACATTTGGAGTCTACGAATACAGGGGACTGTCTCCCTTGGCGCAGAGTTGCATTTCTCTGCCCGGAAGCAATGGTTTTGGGCGGAGGAGAACAAAAAGATCCTCTATCTCTGGACCGGTTCGACTATCAAACCGCGTTCCAGGGCGTCGTGCAAGAGAGTGGACAATGCGGTCTTGAAGTGGTTTTTCCGTGCCGGACCCGGGAGCTGGACGCACCCTATGAAGTGTTGTCAGACTCTATATCGCATTGGCTAAAGAAGACAGTGCAGCAGGGCAGGCCGAGCCGGGACAGAAAGGCCTGTCTTCGAAGGGACCGTGGCCGGTGACCTCAATGAAGCTGTGAAACAGTCGAGAGGCGTTGTCTGGCAAGACCATGTTGAACTTCAAGAAAGAACTCTTCAGCAAAAATACAGCCCACGATGAATGCTCTGTGCGGAGTGGCGTACGTCATCGAGGAGAATCTGGCCGCCGAGAAGGCGGCCTCTCAACAGTTCGTGAGGTGGTTCCCAGAGCGTACTATGCAAGCGCTCAGGCCTTGCCGCTATGCTGAAATCCCAGGGGCAGAGGCGAGCTGATGGGCAATCTGCTGGTTGACGTTATCGGCGCGGCTCTCGCAGGCCGCGGTGGTCGCATCGGGAGGAAGCCTTTTGGTCGTTGAGTTGGATTGGCTTCCGTTAGTGTGTCGATTTAGGGGAAAATCGTCAAAACAGTACGTGAAATCTCTGAGGTGACATCGAGGTTACGAGTCGATAATGTCGAATTTTGAGAATGCTCTCAACCTCGTCAATAAAGACTTCTCAGAAGTTGAGCACCAAATCTTACTCAATCTGATCAACAATCATCGTCATGGAAGAGAATCATCAGTTCTTCGATCTCGAGGCTCTATCCCCTTCGGTATGAAGATGTGGATGAGCGGGACAGATCCCCAACAGTCAAAGCCTGCCAGTGAAACTGAACTGCGGATTCCCAATGTGTCCAAAGCCAAAAGAAATTGCTAGAAGATGCTTCCGGAAGTGTCTCTCGGGAGGCTGGGGAAGAAGCTGCGAACCTCAATACGTTTGCGCTATCCCTGCATCGCGCTGAGGGGCGTCGGATACAGCGCCGAAGGCCCCTCCGATGTCTTCTATGGCGTTGAGATCTGCTTTTCCAGGTTAGTAGAGAGAACTTGGGGAAGACGTTGCCCTCGGCGCCTACAACGAACCTCGTCATCGATGCTTTTCGCGATGTTGACGATGCGGGCAGCAAAGGATGAACGCTCAGGTCGCTACCCTGGATAACATGGGAAAGGCGACTGATCCATGGGACAGCTGACTCATGCCGTCCGATTCCCGTAACAATTTCTCAGCGCTGTGATCGGCGCCCAGGTGCAAACGCTTCTCGACGGAGCGTCTTCCAGGAGCGAGGCGTGGAATCGTGTCGCACTAGACGGCGCTGCCGTCGTGCAGCAGGCTTCCGGACTGCACGCGTAACCCTGAAAGCGCGGAGTGCGCCGGACGTCATGCGCAGCCGTCGCCGAAGCGCGCCGCTGCGCGGGATTCGCCGGACTGTTGCGAGACTCGGCGCTCCAAGGCACGGCACTCGCCATGCGCATGCACTGACGTCGCTCAAACGCGCGTTTCGCCGGACCTTTGTGGGGCTTGGCGCTCACTGGAAGGTCGGCAGCGTGAGCTCGCCGGCTATCGGCTGCCCCGATCCACGTGGCCAGGTCGTTTCCGCGAAGCCCCTGAGACAGGAGGAGACGATCTTGGAGTACGGCCTCCAAGGTCATGTCGCCGGCGCCGACGCGCCCTCGCGATGGCGTCGCCGGCCTCGTAGTGGCCAAGAAACGCGGGCTTGATGGCATTGGGGAGGCGACGACCACCGGGACGCCGTCGGCGATCGTCCGCTCGAGCACATCAGCCAGCCCGGGTTCGGCCGCGGGCACGTTGCCCACGCCGTAAGCGTAGCAGCAACACGGCCTCGGGGCGCGGCAGTGAAGGGCTTCCAGGCCGGGGAGGCCCGATATTCCGGGGAGCGGGTCGGGCACGACGACGTCGTGCCGTGTGTGAGAGCGGGATCTCGCCAATCGGGTTCTTCGGCGCCCCTGGCGCAGCCGACGCCAAATCGGCAGGGCGCCTACGCGGCTTCTGAAAGGAAGCCGTCGCCCTCGAAAGCCTGCCGCCCCGAAGCCGTCGATCCTGAAGGGAAAAATCCCGAAGCCGTCGCTCCGAAGCCGTCGCTCGGAGCGGCAGGCTCGAGGCCCCGCCGTCGGCGAGACGACCTCGTCGGTGGCGTACCACCGCCAGGGCGCGCCCGTTCGCGCGAGCGGCGGGACCGACAGCGAGCAAAAGCCCTCGAAGGACCACGAGCTCGTTTTCGTCACGCGGTTGCCAGCCAGAAGGTGGTGGCCGAAGAAAAGGCTGACGCCCTTTGCCCGCCCGGAGGACGCGGCCCGCAAAGCGCCGCCACATTCCCCGCGGCGTCGGAGCCGACGTCGCCCAAGGGATACTGCGCCCCCGTGAAGACGACGGGCCTGTCAAAAGCCGACGAGGGCGTAAGAGGGCGGCGCTCGAGATAGCCCATGGTGTCCGTGCCGTGAAGCACCACGAAGAGTCGGCCTCCTCGCGGTGAGCGTGCAGATCGTCGATGATCGCCTGCCGATTCGGGCGTGGCGTTCGAGGGAAGTCGATGAGCAGCTCGAGCTCGTCAGAGCTCACCCGCCCCTCGAGCTCGGTCCCCGCGATCAGAGAGTAGAGCCATCCCTGAGGTCGGCGCCGGGGACGAGGCCGTTGGGCGAGTCGACCATGCCGATAGTTCCGCCCGTGTACGTCGCGTATGCGCATTTCTTCGCTTCGCGGGTTTGTGCGTTGAGACAATCCTAGCCGCGGCCGGCTCGCGTCCTGCAGGCGGCTCAGCGTTCGCCGTCGGTCGAAAGGGCCTGGTCGCCGTCGTCGGCGGCCTCTTCGTCGAGAACGCGGTCGAGAAGGGCGCCGTCCACCCGCCCGCGAACAAGGCGCCAGCCGCCTGCCATCATCGCCACCACCGGCACGAAAGAGCGCGAGCGTCCACCGGCCTTCGGGCTCGTGAGATTGGAGCCGACGACGACGGCGAGAAGGCCAGGGCGATGTGGTTCGTGACCGGGGCGCCGGGCATCCTGTGCAGGAGGGCGGGTCTCCTTGCCCGCCTTCACGCGCCTGAGGGAAGGCGGGTGGGTGACGAGGATCGAGGCCCACGTGCCGGCGATGCCGATGGCCGCGAGGGTTCATGACGACGTCGAGGCGTCCTTTTGGGGACGACGTTGAGAAACACGCCGACGGGGCCGAGGGCCGAGGTGATGACAATGGCGCCGTAGGGCACGTGGTTCGCGTTCATGCGGGTGGCGAAGCGCAGGCCCGAACTGCCACCGCCAGGAGCGAAGCGTGCGGCCCTGTCGCATACAGGCCGGCGTTGAGCGAGGAAGGCGCGGCGGTGAGGACGACCACTTGGATCACGCTCGGCGTGCGGCACGCCGATTCCCTTGAAGAAAGTGACGAAGAGGTTCGTCCTTCGAATACGCGGTGTACGGCGGGACGACGGCCGCGAGCGCCACGGCGCCCACGTAGAAGACGAAGATGCGGACGATCATCGAGTTGATGGCCTTCGGAAGAACGCGTTCGGCCTCTTTCGTCTCGCCTGCAGCCACCCCACCATCTCACGTGCCGCCGAAGGGGCAAGACGACGCCGAGGTCAGCGCGAAGACCGGGGCGAGCGCGGGAAAGAAGCCTCCCGATTCGGCGATGTTGTGGAAGCCCGCGGTGTGGCCGCCGACGTCGTGCCCGACGACGATCGCCCAGACGGCAACCGCCATGAAGCCGACGATCGTCGCCACCTTGATCGCCGCGAGACCAAATTCCGCCTCACCGAACATTTTGACGCTCAGCAGGTTGAGGGCGAAGACCGAAGGCGAGGGGCGACGAGGGGCGATGAACCACTGCGGAATTCCTCGGAAGGCCGTCAATAATGCATGTACAGGGCGACGGCCGTTATGTCCACTCATGACGGTGACAGCCAGTCGAGGAAAAACATCCAGCCCGCGATGTAAGCGCCCTTCTCGCCCGTGAACTCGCGCGCGTAGGAGACGAATGCGCCCGAGGACGGGCGGCGGATTGCCAGTTCGCCGAGCGCCCGCACCATGAAACGCGAAAATCCCACAGATTCCATAAGCGACGACCAGCCCGGGGCCGCCCTGGGCGAGGCGGCCGCTGACTTTCGAGAACAGACCCGTTCCGATGGACCCGCCGATGGCGATCATCTGAATGTCGAGGCTTGAGCTCTTTGCTGTATCCGGCGTCGCCCCTGTCCTGTTTCGCTGCGGTCGATGTCGGCGAAGTGCGCGAATCCTTCATCGTTCCTCCTGTCATTGGCAAACGAGCGGTCGCGAGTGCGCGATTGCGCAATTCTACGTCCGCGACGGCAGGAGTTCGATCCGGCGGCGGTTGCGCCGACGATCCGAACGCCTTCGGCGGCGCGCCGGGCGACCGATGGGACGAACGGTCTGGCGGCCTGCGGCTCGGCGTGGGAAAATTGGCGCATGACGCACACCCTGGTGCTGCTCCGCCACGGCGAGCGAGATGGAATACAAGAACCTCTTCACCGGCTGGGTCGATGTGCCGCTGTCGGAGAAAGGGGCGTGCCGAAAGGCCGTCCGCGGGGCGAGTTCCTCAAAGAAAGCCCGGAGTGCTTCCCGAGAAGCTGTTCACATCGATGCTTCGCCGGGCCATCATGACGGCGAACCTTGCCCTCGATTCGGCCGATCGCCACTGGATTCCCGTGGAGCGCCATTGGCGACTCAGCGAGCGTCGATACGCGCCCTCCAGGGCAAGAACAAGAAGGAGATCCGCGACGAGGTACGGCGAGGAGCAGTTCATACTGAGTGAGCGCCGCTCCTGCGACGTTCCGCCGCCGCCGATCGAGGCCGGTTCCGAGTTTCTCCCAGGACGCCGATCCGCGCTACGCCGGCGACGATTCCGCCACGAGGTGTCTCAGGACGTTCTCGAGCGCCTCCTTCCTTACTGGGGTCGACGATCGTCCGGAAATCAAGACCGGCAGGACGGTCATGAGTCGCCGCTTCACGGCAACTCGTTGCGAGCCATCGTCAAGCACCTCGACGACATTTCCGACGACGACATCGCCGGAGTCAACATTCAACAGGGCATTCCGCTGGTCTGCAGGCTTGACGAGAAGACGCTCAAAGCCGGTGAAGAGAAGGGCGGCGTACCTCGACCCGAGGCCGAGGCGAAGATCGCGGCGGTGGCCAACCAGGGCGAAGTGAGTCCGGTCGCCGCCACGTGGCCGAAGGCCCCGCCGCAGGTCGGAATGAAGCGTTTCCTTCGTGTGTGGTCGGTCTTCGGGCTGGTGCGGCGTTTGCCTCGTGTGCGGGGAAAGGCGCTCGGAGGGCCTTTGTCGCCCCGAGCGGCGTGTGCGCCTCGTGAAAGGGCACGGGATCCCGTTTGCTCGGGAACTGGAAGGCTTCGAGAATCGGTTCTCGTTTTGTTCGGGAACCGGAAGGCTTCGAAATCGGTTCGTTTTGTTCGGGGAACCGGAAGCTTCGAGAGAGTGGCTCTCGTTTATTCGAGAACTGGAACTCGTTGGGAGGTTTTCGTCTGTTCAGGGTTTGTGGGGCGGGGTGTGGAAGGCGATCGGTCGGAATTGCCACGCGCGGTGGGCTGCAGGGCGCGTCGTCGGCGCGTTGCTTGCCGACGGCAATCGGCGAAGTGCGGCAAGAAAACTCCGGGGCGTCGACTTTTGAGGACCGTGTCGCTTAACGCCTTTCGATCAGTTTCGCAATGGGGTACTAAAACCTGGGTAAAAGAGCCGACGTTACCGCCTTAATGATAGAATGTCTACTGGAACCAGTCTGAAGCGAAGAGAATGGGACCGCATGTCCTACACAATCGGCGAGACGGTCGTTTACCCGCATCACGGCGCGGCTCGCATCGAAGACGTCTTCGCGCAAGATCCGCGGCGAGGAGAAGACGTATCTCAAGCTTCGCGTCGTGCAAGGGGACCTGGAGATCCAGGTTCCCGCGGACGTACTCGAGGACGTCGGCGTGCTGACGTCTCCGACGACGAACAGTTGAAGCAGGTTTTCACCGTTTTGCGGGCGGACCAGATCGAGGAGCCTTCGAACTGGTCGCGTCGTTACAAAAGGCAAATTCGGAAAAAAACTGACGTCGGGCGATGTCATCAAGGTGGCCGAGGTGGTTCGCGACCTCACGCGTCGCGACGCCGACGGGCACCTCTCGGCGAGGGAGAGGATGCTGTCGCAGGCTCGGCAGATTTTTGGGGTCGAGGTCGCGCTCGCGCAGCATTGGGTCTCGAGGGCGAGCGCTCGAACTCCTTGACGAGATTCTCGGCGAATCGGCGCTCTAGTGCGAGTCGCCGCCGTCGTCGTAGCCGCCGGAAAGAACGAGATTCGGTTCGCGCGGCGCAAAAAGCCCTCGAGGCGGCTTTCCGGCGAGCCTTTGTTCGTCCGCTGCTGCGCGTGCGATGGCCGAGTCCGGCGTCGTCGATCGAATCGCAATCGTCGCCCCCGCCGATCGAGATCGAGGAATTCGAAGGGATTCTCAAGCCCGTTCCTCGGGCGAGCCGCCGATTCCCTCAGGAGGACCGCAGGGGCCGGCTAAGGGCGTTGCGGACGGTCTTGGGCAAGCGGCGGGCCGATCGAGGGCGCTGCGGGGCGGATTGAGGTCGACGTCGTCGGCGGCGGGCGGACGCGTCAAGAATCGGTCGCGCGCGGGTTGGATCGCGTGTTTGAGGCGTACCGCCCAGCCGCGAGCTCGGATTGCGTCCTCATTCACGACGCAGCGCGCCCACTCGTGCCCGGTGCGGTGATCCGGCGCGTCGTCGATGCGTTGGCCGCCGGGCATCCGGCCGTCGTCCCCGGCGCTGCCGGTGGCGGACACGATCAAACGAGTCGAGCGCATCGCCGACGGCGAAGCGGGCGCCGATTTGGAGCGCGTCGTCGAGACCCACGATCGCACCTTGCTGCGCGCCATGCAGACGCCGCAGGGTTTTTCACCTCGACGCCGTCCTCCGCGCGCACCGCGATTTCGCCGAAAAAGGAGAAGAAGAGGCGAGCGCCGCCCCGACGACGCCGCCCTCGTCGAGGCGGCCGGGCTGCCCGTCGTGCTTGTGCGCGGGAGCGAGCGGTCGATGAAGATCACGCGGCCGATCGACCTCGCGATCGGCGCAGCTGCTGGCCGACGACCCCTCGCTCGGCGCCTGAATCCGCGGAGGCCCTTCGTTCGGAGACCGAGCCTGAGCCTGCTGGGCGCTGGAGCCTGCCGGGCCTCGGCGCCGGAATCGCTCGATTCGGCTCGACCTTTCACCGGTCTGCGCCAGTCCCTCCGGGCGCTGAGCCTCTTTTTCGAGTTAGCGCCGGCCCGATCCGCAGCCTTGTCGCATATGCGCCGCGAGTAGATAATTTCTGCATGGACATTCGCGTGGGAACAGGAATCGACGTGCACGCCTTCAGCGAGGATCCGTCCCGCCGCTCTTTCTCGCGTGCCTCCAGTGGCCCGGCGAAGCGCGGGCTCGAAGGGCATTCCGACGCCGACGTCGCCGCCCACGCCGCGTGCGACGCCATCCTCATCGCCTCGGGCGTCGGAGACCTCGGCACGGCGTTCGGCACGGACGGTCTGAATGGGCCGGAGCTTCGGGCAGCGCGCTCTTGCCGAAGCCGTGCGTCTGGCCCGCGCCGACGGTTGGGCGGCAGTCAACGTTTTCGATCCAGATCGTCGGCCAACGTCCCAGGTTTCTGCCGCGCGAGGGCGAGGCGGAGCGGGCCATGGGCGACGTCGTCGGCGCGCCCGTCAGCGTCTCGGCCACCACCACGGACCGTCTCGGTTTCACCGGGCAGGGGCGAAGCTCAACCGCCATTGCCCAGACTGCGTTGGTTCATAGGATTTGACGCTGAACCGCAGGGTCTGAAGCTCGGTTCGTGGGCGACGTCGGTTTGCGACCGCGCTGGCTCTCGGAGAGCGGCATTGGTTTTGCGGAGGTCGCCGCTGATCCGCAAGCGGCGCTCAACCGCAAGCGGCATCCGACCGCAAGCGGCGCTCAACCGCAGAGACGGCGCAGCCTAGCCCCTGAGCGACGGTGCCGCTTATGGGAGATGGCGCAGGCTATGGGGATGCGCGGTTTATGGGGAGACGATGCCGCATGGGAGACGGCGCCGATCGAGGGAGAAGCGGCCGCTTACTCCGTTATCCGCTGTCGGGATAAAAGCCGCCGCCGTGATTGCCCGTGCTGTGGATCCGTACGTACTCTCGCAGTATGAGTTCTACGTTTGAAGCCAAGAAAGCCTTGATCGTTCACGCACACCCGAATCGGCGTCGTTCTGCACCTCGCAGATGCAGGCGGCCCGCGACGAGCTGGTGCGGCAGGGGCTACGAAGTCGATGTCATTGACCTGTACGAAAACAAGCTGGACCCGGTGCTCGACCGCGGCGGTTCGCGACATCGAAGAGCCGTTCGAAAGCCGCAGGACGAGCACCTGAAGGCTATCAAGGCGGGCACCTGAAACCGCGAATTCAGGAGGACATCGATCGCGTGCTCGCCGCGGACCTCGCTTGTCTTTCCTTCCTCTGTGGTGGTTCTCAGTTCCCGCCGTCCTCAAAGGCTGGGTCGACCGGGTTTTCGTCACGGGCGCCGTTTTTCGGCGGGGATTATGGGATTCTCGACGAGGCCGCGCTCGTCGGCAGCGCGCCGTCGTGCTCACGACCACCGGCGGGCCGGGACATGTACTCCGAGGACGGGGCGCTCGCTCCCATCGAGGCTTCCTCTTCCATGTCAACGAGGAATCTTCCGGTTCGTGGGGTACGAGGCCCCTCAAGCCCGTGGTCACCTACGGCCCGGCGCATCTGGATGACGAGCAGCGTGAGAAGGCGCTCGGCGCGGTGCGATCCGAATTCGAGACGATCGACGAGCGTCCGCCGGGCCTGGAGCGCGCAAAACGCCGGTGCGGCAGGCTTCCGCAGCCTCAGGCTCGGCGTGCGGGGCCGCCGCGCGATCGGATCGTTCAGACGTGTCGGTTTCGGGCCGGACGGAATGAACGTCCGCCAGGCCGACGAGGGAGAATGACGACGATCGAGTTCCATAGATTGCCACGTCGTCTTTGGGCCGGCCGCTCATCCTGCTCGCCAGGTGATGGAACTCGAGTACATGACCGACGGAGGAATGAGACGGCCCGGCCCGTCGTGGCGTACAGCGAACATTTCGGCTCCGGACCGGCGGCGCGACCCGCGCCAGGTAGAGCGGGAGGCCGCCTGCGTCGGCCCGACGAAAACGCACAGGGCGAGGCCAGACACCCAAAAGACGATCGGGCCGGCGGGCTTTCCCGAAAAGACGACGAGCGCGACGCACGCCATGGAGGCCAACGAGCCGACGATCCTGCGCGGGCCGATCCTGTCGTCCAACTGGCCGAAGACGACCGTTGCGACGCCCGCCACGAGATTCGCGGCGATGCCGAACATGATCACCTCTTCCCTCTTGAAGCCGAAGGCGACGCCGGCGAGCACCCCGCCGAAGGTGAAGACTCCGGCCAGCCCGTCCCGGTAGATCGCCGAGGAGCGAGGAACCACACAACCGAGCGGCTCTCGCGCGCCACAGGCGGGCGATCGAGGCGTCCGAGGTCGGCGTACGAACCGAAAGAGCCCGCGGGAGGGCTCGCCCGAGGAGGGCGGTTGCGCGAGGTCAGGAGCAGGGCAGGCAGAAGACGAGGGTCCACAGTGCGCACACCGCCATCGAAACGCGGATGTTCAGCGCATCCTCGCTTGTGACGCCGAAAAGCCCCACTTCAGGCTGGATGAAGCCGACGAGCAGAAGAAGAAGCAAAATCGAGCCGATGTGGCGAGGCCCCAGCCGAAGCCTGAAACCCGGCCGACGTTCTCCGGGAGTCGAAATGTCGGAGACCATCGAGTTGTAGATTACCGACCCGACTTCGAACACAAAGTTGCTCGCGGCAGCAGAAGAAGGCCGAGCCACGCAGGTGCTCGCTGGGTTTGACGAAGAACATGGCGCCGATGAGCGCTGCGAGCGCGAGGGTGGTCGCCGTCAGGGACGGTGTGAGTCTTTCCCGTGCGGTCCGCCCACTGGCCGAGCGCCGGGGCCGCCAGAGCGACGAGAATGCCCGCGAGCGCCGTCGTCCATCCGAGGTTCGCGTTCGCGGACGGCCCGAAGAGTTTCGGAGTGGTGAGGTAGACGGAGAATACGAAGGTCGTGACCACCAGAATTGAATGCCGACGAGCCGACGTCCCAGGACGCCCAGATGACGACTTTGCGCGAAAGGAAGCCGGTGCGAGTTTGGCCCCCGTCGTCCGTGTGATACTCATGCCTTTTTACTTTTCACGGTGCATTTTGCTTGCTGCGACGCCGAGCGCGGGCGCGAACCCTCGGCCGCTGGCGTGCGGCGAGCCAAATCGAACCCTTCGCGGCGCTCATTGGGATACCCTAGGGGGTGAGCTTGAAGATCTACGATTCCGCTGTGCACTCGCTGCGAGACTTCGAACCGCTCGAACCGGGCCGGGCAGGGATCTACCTGTGCGGCGCAACCGTCCAGGGCGCCCCGCACATCGGCCATATGCGTTCGGCGCTCGCCTTCGACGATGCTCGCAAAGGTGGCTGCGCCGCAGCAGGTACGACGTGCGGATGATCCGCAACGTGACCGACATCGACGACAAAGATTCTCCGCAAATCCGCCGAGGCCAGCCGCCCCTGGTGGGAATGGGCCTACCGCTTCGAGGCAGGGAGTTTTCGCTAGAGCCTACCGCACGCTGGGGTTCTTCCGCCCACGATGCGAGCCCCGGGCCACCGGACACGTCGCCGACCAGATCGAGGCTCATCAAGCCATCTTGGACGCCGGCCACGCCTCGTCAGCGATCCGGGAACGTATATTTTCGACGTCGCCAGCCTCCCGGACTACGGCTCCCTCACGCGTCAGTCTCTGGCGAACATGACGGTCGACAGAGTCCGGGTCGAGCCTGACAAGCGCAATCCGCACGATTTCGCGCTGTGGAAGCCCTAAGCCGGGCGAGGCCCGCGACCGCGGCGTGGGCGGCGCCGTGGGGCAGAAGGCAGGCCCGGCTGGCACATCGAATGCTCGGCCACGGCCGGCCGCTATCTGGGTGAGACGTTCGACATCCACGGCGGCGGGATCGACCTGCGCTTCCCGCACCACGAGAACGAGCAGGCAGCAGTCGCACGCGGCGGGCGCATGGGTTCGCCCGCTACTGGATGCACAACGCGTGGGTCACGATCGAGGGGAGAAAATGAGCAAATCGCTCGGCAACTCCTGACCGTCGAGGCCGTCGCGCGCGAGGTCCGCCCGTCGTCTTGCGGTTTGCTTTGGGGACCGTGCACTACCGTTCGACGGTCGCCTATTCGCCCGCGACCCTCGCCGAGGCGCAGGCCGTCTGGGACCGTCTGGCCGGCTTCGTCGCGCGCGCCGAAGCCGAGGAGATCGGACTCGACAGGTGGCGTCCCTCGGCCCGGACGGCCTTCCGCGGCGTTCACGGCGGCGATGGACGACGACCTCAACGTCTCCGGGGCGCTCGCGGCCGTGCACGAAAGCCGTCACCAAGGGCAACACCGCGCTGAGCGAGCGGGACCCGGCGGGCGTCAGGCGCGCCCAGCTCGGGTCCGCTCGATGCTCGACATTCTGGGGCTCGATCCGCTCAGCCCCCAGTGGCGGAGCGGTGCGGGGTCCGACGCCGCCCGCAAGGCGCTCGACGCGCTCGTGGCCGACATGCTCGAACGCCGCGCCGAGGCGCGGGCGGCCAAGGACTGGGCGACAGCCGACGCGGTGCGCGATTCGCTGGCTGCAGCCGGCGTCGTCGTCGAGACTCGCCCGAGGGCGCACGCTGGCACGTGGAGGGGACGCTGATGGCCGACGGCAGGACGAAACGCCCGAAGGGCAAGAAAGGCGCCCTCGTCGGATCCGGCGGAAACAATCGGCGCCGCCTTCAAGGCAAGGGGCCGACGCCGAAGGCCGAAGACCGCGTCTACCATCCCGCGCACAAACGCAAGCTGGCGGCGGAAGCGGCGCGCCGAGCAGGCCAAGCTCGGGAAGGCCAATCGCCTGCGTCCGGAGTTGAACCTGGCTCCCGGGCACGAGCTCATCGCCGGGCGCAATGCGGTTCTCGGGCGGTGCGGGCGGATTCCCCTCTCGCGTCTTCGTTTCGGGAGGCGTCGCGAGCGACGAGCGCCTCGGCGAGGTGGTCCGCACGGCGACGGCCCTCGGCGCGCCGCTTTTTCGAGGCCTCGCGCACGGGCTCGACCGTATGACCGACGGCGCCGTCCACCAGGGGGTGGCCATAGAGGTCCCGCCCTACGAATACGCGGACGTCGAGGACCTCGTCGAGCGGGCAGGCAGGGGGGCGCGCGCCGGCAGGCCCGGGCTCGTCGTCGCGCTCGACTCGGTGACGGATCCTCACAACCTCGGGGCGGTCATGCGCTCGGCCAGCGCCTTCGGCGCGGACGGCGTCGTCGTGCCCGAACGGCGCTCGGCCGGCGTGAACGCCACGGTGTGGAAGGGTCTCGGCCGGGGCGGCGGCCCGCGTTCCCGCTGCCCGCGTGCCGAATCTCGTCGCGGCCCTGGGCAAGCTGAAGGCCCGCGGGTACTTCGTCGTCGGGCTCGACGGACGCGGCGACACGGCGATCGAGGACATTTCCTTCGCCGACGCCCCCATCGTGCTCGTGACCGGCTCGGAGGGCAAGGGACTCGCCCGGCTCACCCGCGAAACGTGCGACGCGACAGCGTCGGTTCCCATCGCGGCCGAGCTCCGAATCGCTGAACGCCGCGGTTGCCACCGGAATCGCGCTCTACCAATCGACCGCCTTCGGGCGCGTTCGCAGTGGGAGGAACAATGGTTACTGGCGATCCCGTCAGCGGCGACATTCTGCGGCTGGATCACGCGCTCGCGTCGGTGAACGACATCGAGAACTTCCTCGCCGAGCGGCGGATCCCGGAAGAGGCGCCGCGTCGGGGAGGACGGCTACCGCCTCAGGCTCGCGGTCACCGGGCGAAGGGAGGCGCATCGCCGTCCTCGACGACGACAGGAGCCGCGCCCGGCCGACGCTGGCCGAGTTCGTCGAAGAGATGGACGGGGCCCTCCGCAAAGCTTCAGATCGACATGGGCGGGATCATCGCTTGGGGACATCGACCTCGGCGAAGTCGACGTCGAGGGCGACGACGTGGACGTCGCCTCCCTCCAGGCGCTCAGAACGGCAGGCGGAAGGCGAAGCGGGCGAAGGCGCTGCGGAGGGCGTCGGCGACGACGCCCGCGAGGAGCGGGTGAGGATGCCGGCGAGGAGGCTGGCGAGACATTCCCAGTTCAAGGGCCCGATGCTCGTCGTTTCGGACATCGCTGGCCGAGATGCCTGGGCTCGCCGCCGCCAATCGGCGTTCCCTCGCCGTGTTCCGCATGGAGGGCGCGTGCGCCGTGGCGATGGAGCTCGACGGGACCGAGGACGCCCGGAGGCCGGCAAGCCGGGCTTCGCGATCGCCTTGAGCACCGATCCGTCGGGTCTGGACGCCCCGGTGCTGTCCGTGCGCTGCCGCGGGCCGCGCCTCGTGTGGCGCTGGGACGACGAGCTCGAGCCTGTGCCGTGGGTGAAGGCCGACGCCGCCGCCTCCGATTTCGTCGCCCGAGAGCTGGGCCCCAGGGGCCATCTCTCAGCGGATCGCCGGACTGTTGCCGCCGTCGACGCCGCGCGCATCGAGGAGGCACTGCACGCCGACCCGGGCGCCGCCCCCGCGATGCTCGTCGCAGCCCTCGGCCTTCCGTCGGAGATCGCCGATTTCCTCTCCGGCCTGCTCAGTGCGACCGCCATTCCCGGCGCGATCGTATTCGAGCCGAAGCCCCTGACCCAGAGGATTCAGACGAGCGTCGCCTACGGATCGGTTGGGGAATCGAAGTCGAAGACGGGGTACTGAGCAGACCTATCGCGAGGCTCTTCGTCGACAGATCCGCGCGTGACGGAAATCGTTTCCTCGATTCAGGCAGGAGTCGGCTCGGTGCTTTTCGCCGGCGGCCTGCGCTCGTGGCGGCGAACAGGCGGAAAGGTCGCTGCGGCGGTCGGAGGCGCCCTCGTGGTCAACGCCGCAGCTCGGATCCTCACGATGCAGTGGATTCAAACCGCCCTGGAAACCGAAAGGCTTGACGGTCGAAGACCGGCAGCCGAAATAAGAGGCAGCCGAAGGCGCGGAAGCTGAGGGTTTGGCGGTCGGGAACCCGACAAACGCATGCCCGTAGGAAAAAGCCTCGCGGGCGCGAATCGCGCAGGGCAGACGATCCAACGCAGAAAGGGCTCCCATGAGCAGGAATGACAGCCAAGCCGCCGGTCGGGACGACGTCGCCCCCGGTCCCTCGGAGAAGGCTCCGCAAACGACGCTCGCCTCGGACCGCGGCAGATCCTCGGACGGCGGAGCACCTTCGGACCGCAGCCTCCCGGAGAAAGCTCGGCAAACGGCGCCGAAGCTGGAACGCAGACAGAGCTCGGGACCTTCTGGACGCGCGCACGCAACGTGGCGAGGATCGCCCCGCTGGAGGCCGTCCTCGGCCGGGACGACGCCGCGTCCCTGCGGCCTCCCGCCTTCGCCTTCGGCGACGGCGGAGATGTCCGACCGCCTCGCCAGCTCGTGCTCGACGGCGAAAAAGCGCGACCTCCGCATGGCTCGCCTCCTACGAGGCCGAGGAATCGACATCCCCGAGGTCGGCGACCTGTCCATCATGTGCGACGGCGCGGACCGGCCGCTCGCCCTGCTGCGCACCGCGGACGTGCGCAAGATCCCCTTCGCCGACGTCGGCCCCGAGATCGCGCAGGCCGAGGGCGAAGAACGCTCGACGAATGGAAAGCCGAGCACCGCGACTTTTTCGCGCGAATGCGCCGCGCTGGGAATCGAGTTCGACCCCGAGGCGAGATCGTGGTCGAGTTCTTCGAGGTTGTCTACCGCCGCGACGGCGCCCTGAGCCTGCCGTTCGCGATAGACCTTCTCCCAGAAGCGAGCACAGGGGTCGAATACTCGCTCGAGGGACAGCCCGGCGAAGAACTCTTCGCGCTCGAGCGCCAACTACGCGTGCAAGCGGTTCAACAGCTGTGAGCCGAGCCGCGAGATTCTCAGCATCTTGGCCGTCCGTCCTCGAGGGTCTGGCTGGGAGGCGGCCAACCCCCGCTTTTGAAGCGCCCCGATGACGGCGACGGCGTTGCGCGGATCGATTCCCGCCCTGGCGGCGACGTCCGACTGTCGCAGACCCTTCCGCGCGGGAAGGGCCGCCAGAACTGCGAACTCGCTTTGCGTCAGCTCGTAGGCGCGAGGTGACGATTCCACTGCCTTTCTGCCAGCGCGCCCAGCCGGGCAGAGGAAACCGGCGCTGCGACGGTACTCGGAGAAAGCCGCTGGAGGCTTCGCCGCCGACTGTGATAGACGTGAAATATGTCTATCACAGATTCCTAATCGTCAATCTCGACCGTTGCGACGTCTTCGTTCGCGACGTCGAGGCCCAAAACGCACGGCCCTGGTGTTCCTCCACGGTTGGCCCGAGGACCATTCGGCGTGGAATGCGCTCACCGACCTGGCGCGGACGTCGTGGCGGTGCCTGAGCGTCGATCTGCCGGGATCGGACGCGTCGCGGACAGGCGTAAACGGCGATTCCCTGGCTCTCGCCGGGCGATCCACGATTTGGCCGGCGTCTTGCAGCTGGAAGAGCCCACGCTGGTCGGGCACGATTTCGGTGGGATGGTTGTCTACTCCTACCTGCGGGAATACGACGGCGTGCACTGCGGCGTGATCATGAATACGGTGATACCAGGGCGTCTTTCCGTGGCAGAAGGTGCTGGCGAACCCCGTACCTGTGGCATTTCGCCTTCCACTCCATTCCCGACCTTCAGAGACGCTGGTCGCGAACCACGTCGATGCGTACTTCGATTACTTCTACGATGCGATATCCGCCGACCCTTCGGCGATAACGACCGAGCGCGCAAGGCCTACGCCGCCAGCTACTGAGGCCGGAGGCCCCTCGCCGGGGTTTCGCCTTCTATCGCGGGCTGTGGGGCGACGCGGATCGAAATGCACGCGACCTGAAGGAAATCTCGACGCCCGTCCTCTACTTGCGCGGAGAAAGAAGGGGTGCGCTCGGCGACTACGAGAAGGGGCTGTACGAGGCCGGCATCAGGAATCTCGTTGCGACGACCGTTTCCGGGCGAGACTACGCTCCCGAAGAGCTCCGGCGAGTGTGGGCCGCCATAGAATCCCGCCTTGCAGGGCTTTCCGGCTCCGCTCCCGCCTTCTCCGGCCCCGCGCGTGCCTGAGACTGTTCATAGGCCCGTCGGCGGGGCGAACGCGTCCGGCCGCCGGCATGCTCTACGCTAGATCGGGTGCCCGTCGGGCGCCCGTGACCTGACAGGAGAGGACCCCATGGCTGGGTTGGAAGTGCACGGAAACGGCCGCACGATCAAGCCGGGGAGGTGGTTCCCCCCTGAGGAGCAGCTCTCGTGGCCCCACACCGTCGGCATCGGCGCCCAGCACGTTGTGGCGATGTTCGGCGCGATCCTTCCTGGTTCCCCATTCTCACGGGCTTCAACCCCTCCACCACGCTCTTCTTCACAGGCGCCGGCACAATCCTCTTTTTCCTCATCACGAACGGGAAGCTGCCGAGCTATCTCGGATCCTCCTTCGCCCTCATCGCGCCCATCGCCGCCGTGACGGGGTACAGCTCGAAATCGGGGATCGCGATCGACTCTCACAAGATGGCGCTCGCCCAGGGCGGCGTGATAGCGACGGGCCTGACCCTCGCCGCCATCGGCCTCGTCGTGCACTTTGCCGGAACCCGCTGGATCGACAAGCTCATGCCGCCCGTGGTGACCGGGCGATCGTCTCGCTCATCGGCTTCAACCTGGCCCCCAGCGCCTGGAACAACGTCAAGGAGGCCCCCGTCACGGCGATTTCCACGATCGTCGCGATCCTCCTGTTCACGGTCTGCTTCAAGGGGATCGTCGGCCGCCTGTCAATCCTCTTCGGCGTCCTCTTCGGATACGCCGTTGCGTGTGTGCGCGGCGAGGTGGATTTCGGCTCGATCTCCGGCGCCGGGTGGCTCAGGCTCCCCGGAGTGCACGCCCCCGCCTTCGACGTCGCCCTGCTGGGCCTCTTCGTTCCCGTCGTGCTCGTCCTCGTCGCCGAGAACATCGGCCACGTCAAGTCCGTTTCCGCGATGACGGGCAGGGAACCTCGACGGCGTCACCGGACGCGCCCTTTTCGCCGACGGCGTCTCGACAGCCCTCGCCGGCAGCGGAGGCGGTTCGGGGAACCACCGTATGCCGAAAAACATCGGCGTCATGGCCGCCACCAAGGTGTATTCGACGGCCGCCTACGTGGTGGCCTCGCTCTTCGCCCTCGGCCTGTCGTTTCTGCCGAAGTTCGGAGTGGCGGTCGCGACGATTCCGCCGGCGTCCTCGGCGGCGCCGCAACTCGTGCTTTACGGAATGATCGGAATGCTCGGCGTTCGAATCTGGGTTCAGAACAAGGTTGATTTCTCCGATCCGGTCAACCTCAACACCGCGGCCGTCGCGATGGTCGTGTGCCATCGCCAACTACACCTGGGTCGCCGGGGACATGGTCTTCGAGGGCATCGCCCTGGGCTCGTTCGCCGCCATTGCGATCTTCCACGGCATGCGCCTGCTCGCGTCCGTGTGTGGAACGCGTCAGGAGCCGGCGACGCCGGCCTCGGCGCCCGCCGGAGCCGAGCTGGAAGAAGGGGCGCTGCGATCGGCCCGAATGCAGCGCTAGGGCCTTTCCGGGCCGACGCCGTCACTGCCGTGGTTGCTGACCTGCACGCGGTCCTTGGCCGCCGTCAGCTTGCCTTTCAGTTCTTGCTCTTGACGTCTTTTTGGCTTCGAGCACCTTGTCGTAGCCGATGCCGAGCACAACGGAGATCGTCTCGTCGTTTATCGAGGGATCGTAGTGGACTACGGATTCCGGGATGTATTGGGCAGCCGTGTAAGCGGCGTTGATGCCGCGAGGGCCGGTGACGATCCGAGCGGACTCTTTGATCGCGTCTCGCCCCAATTCTCGGTTTGCGCCACGCTGAAGCCCGACGTTTTGAAAGATTTTGCGACCTCGTCCGCAATGCCTGTGCGGTTCGTCGCGTTGTGAACGTTAACCGTGATCGAAACTTCGGTGGCTTTCGAACCGTCGGCTATGCACGGCGTGACCACCTTGTTGGGGTCCTCGTCTCTCGCGAAGCTAGGCTCGAAAGAGGGCAATGGAATGACTTTCGTCCAGATGAGCATCGCTATGACCATGATGACGGCCAAAGTGGCTGTCAACGTGCTGAAAACACCGTTTGGCGTTGCTGCATCTTGCGCCGGTGAGCGGCGCGTGCCAGTGTCCTCACTCACAGGTTATACGGTAGTCCAGCGACGCCGAGGATGCATATGCGGGAACCGAGTGAGGCTTGGAGGTTCGCCACGTCGGCGTTTTCGCGATCAGGTGCGGCTGGTCGTCCGATCCTGGCGCGGCGGTCGCTGACTAAAGACGGAGCGGTTTTCCAGCAACGTGGGGTTCTTCGTCCGATTGCTCCGGTTCCTGGACGGAACGCTCCGGTTCTCGGACCGATTGCTCCGGTTTTCGGGTTGAACTCCGGTTTTCTCCCAGAGCCCTCAGAGGGCTTTGCCAAGCCTTGCTCGGGAGCAGAGCAGCGTTGGCGCCGCAGAGTTTCACCGGGCTCAGCGCTGCATGGCGCATGAGCCCGGCAGGGGTGTTTTGCGTGGGCCCAGCAAGAGGCATTGCGGAAGACTCGCAAGGGGTGCGTTGCGTGAGCCCGGCAATAAGCGCCGCGAGGCAATTCCGTGTGAGCGCCTGCGCGAAACTTCGAGCGACAACCCCTGACGCGTGAAGTGTGACGGAAACAACTAACGAAGCCGTTAAGTTGATTGTCGTGGGATGGGCAACAGGGTTTTGCTTCCGAGCGGCTCGGCGGGCGAGGGGCTCCGCTGCAACAGATGTGCTCCCGAAAATCGGCGTCACGACGCCGATTGATCGAAAATGCTGCGAAAGGGGCGAAGGTTGTGCGAAAAAGTGCACGGTGTGAAGGCTGTGACGGAAGCGAATGTCAGGTTGGGCAAGATGGGTTGGAAGACCCATGCTTTCGACGATGCATAGTTGAACTTCTCCGCCTACGCTCATGTTATCGAAACGTTATAAAGACTGGTGACGACGTTCGAGGGTGCGTCGAGGTCGTCACCTGTGGCGGTGAAGTCCACCACCGCACATTCGGTCGTCCTGGAAGTACATCGGCTTTGCGCGAAGCTGATTGGTCACCGACCGCCATCACGTCTACGAGGGCGTGAAAAACCGGGCCCAGGGAATTCGTGTGGGGGTTCCCCAGGCCCCCTCTATGCTGGCTGCTTATCGGCTGATTGGCCTCCTTCGGTTTGTGCGAATTCGGTTTCTCGATCCGCCTGCGGCGTCGGAACGCATTCGGTTTGTGTCCGGCGACTCCGAACGTCCGGCCGGGGTGCAGGCGCCCGCCGCGCGTGTCCCTGCGCCGGGTCGAGGCCCAGCGGACGATCTCTTCGATATCGCGCCTCGAATGCGCCGGCTGGCGCCGGCTCGGTACCCAGAGCGAGCATGACCACCGGCGAGGTCTGTGGGGTCGATGAGGCCTCGCTCGGTCAGGATCTCGCGCACGCCGTCGATCGAAAACCCCTCGATCGAGGCGAGTCGATTCCCCGCTCGGCGGCCAGCATCGCCCGCCGAGGCGCGATGTGTAGGCTTGACGCGCGGCCCGCATGATGAACGACGTCGGCCGTTATCGGCGAAGTCCCTCTCCGGCCCGCGGTCCAAAGGCGCTTGAGAGTCAGCCGCTTCGTCGTCGTCAAGGTCGCGGACGTCCCGCAGGATGTGGTCGATATGGCCGCCCTGACGCGTGATCTGCAGGCCGGTCTTTGCGGTGAAAGATGAGGAAGTGGCTGGCGTCGAAACGTGCGGCGTTGTTCCCCGCGAATGCTGACTGCGTTCCTCGGGTCCTCGCTCTGGGCGACGATGACGTTCCACGGTTCGAAACCGTAGGAGCTGGGGGCGAGACGAATCGCGTCCACGATCAGTTCGACGTCGGAATCGGGTATCTTCCTGCTTGCGTCGAACGCCTTGCAAGCATAGCGAAACTCGAGCGCGTTCGCTATCTCGCTCCGAGGGATGTCGGGTGTGGTCATAGAATCGTTCTTTCAGCTTGGCTGGTGCGGTTCGGTTGGCTGAGTTCAGTTGGCTATATGCCCCGCGGGTCTCAAGCGGCGGGCCAGTGCGCGTCAGCGCCGCCGCAACGTGTGGTGCGTGACACCGTTGTCGCGTATCGGCTGCGTGATAAGCGCAACTGCTTTGTTGCCACATACCCTACCTTAAATTGTGCGTGAACCTAAGCTCATTTCTGAGGGCGTGCCATGCCCGCAGCCATGCCCGGAAACCGAAAGGAATCGGACTTGGTACCACAATGCACCGGGCGGCGAACAAAATAGCATCATGTGGCCATTTGGTGGCGACGTCGTGAAAAGGTTGTGTTCTCCGGGAGTAAGATGAGGCTTCCTCTCCTTCGGCGGCCCGGTCTTCCGGCGTCGGCGCGCTTGTCTCTTGGCGCTGGGCCTCGAGGCGTTTTGGCGTATGGGTGCGCCACGCGAAAGGGAGGTACGACGACGTCGCCATCCGTTGCCGTTCGGCGTTTCGGAAGCTTGGGCGCTCTCGCGTCGATGCCTGCGGGGGCGTTGTGAACGGCGACGACGGCGAACGCAATCAAGAAAGTGGTGTATGTCACGCAGGTGTTGAGGCCGTTGCCTGCGAGGAAAGAAGCGGGGCGGGGGCGGGGTAATATGCAGTCGGCACGCCTTCACGCAGGTGCCGGTCAGAAAACAGGCAGGCGGGTTTGTGGGGATCGCACGCCTTCGCACGGGTGCTGACTTAGAGGCCTTTGCGTGCGGCTTGCCTCGCTTCGCGGTGCGGCTTGCCTCGCTCCCGCCACGCAAATCGTTTGGCTGCCTAGCATCGACATGCCTTGCCGCTTGTCCTCGCAGGCCTTGTTCAAGGCGCCTGCGGGCCGCGTCGTCATCCGCGTGCGGCGGCGCTGCACCTGCGCTTGCCGCTGTGCTGCCGCCGCACCTGCCGCTTCGAACTGAGAAAAGGCCGCCCGGGTGGGCGCTCCGACGAAAGAAGGTCCAATGGTCCGGGGACGCGCCCTTGAAACGATACGACAGTCTCGGCTCGGGGCCGCAGCCTGGAAGCGCGCAGTCGCGCGAGGCCGGCGAGCCCTTTGCCGCCCAGGCTGTGGATAGTGCTCGCGGCCGCCGCGGCGAGCGTCGTGTGAGACTGGTCGAAGGTCGCGCTCGTGGCCAACGCGGACGGCGCCCTTCCCGGAATCGAGACCTACGCCCTCCTGATATGGAACGGTCGCGGCTTCGAGGGATGGATGCCCGCCGAGGCGATCGAGGGACCTCAATCGCGTGCTCGCCGTTGGCGCGCGGGCTGAAACGCCTGTCTCGCCCCGTCTGGGCGGCCCTCTTCGTCGGCGTCATCAACGATGGCGGGCGACTCCGTTCTCGTTGGATCGTCATGCGCGACGGCGGCTTCGACGCCTGGCGGATTCGGCTGGGGGTCCAACGTGCCGATAGCCGGAGGAGGCCTTGCGGGCGCAGGGGCAACAGGACTCTGAGGGCGTCGTGTTGAGGGCGTGCCCGAGTGTCGAGATCCGCGCCCGAAGCTGTGCCAGCCGGTCGCGCCGAAACATTGCGTCGAAAGCGTGTTGCGCCGAAGCGTTGCGTCGTGCCGGGGCCGGGGTTTTCGCGAGCAGATCGTGCAAGGCGTCGGGTGGTCCGGTCTCACTGTCAAAACTTCGTCGCGCACCGTATGGCAAAATTTACATTCGATGAGTGTTGTTTTAAATCAAAATGATTTTATTAATAAGTTCAATTCTAAACGGACGTTACCGTTAAAAGTCGGGACAAACTCCCTTTCTGCTCGGCTGCAGAGGGACAATTGAGCTACAGGAATGGAAGATTAGAGGGCGAACGAACGCGCATTTCGACTCGCTCCCCGACGATGCACATCCTCATACGGCAAAGGAGAAATATGAGATGAAGAGGGTACGTCGCACTGGCTGCGCAGTCTGCGCAGCATCCATAGCCTTTCCGGGCGGCCCTGCAAGTGCACGGGCCCCGCTGCCAGCTCCGCCAAACTCAGGTGCAGCCGGCGGAAAGACAACGAGCCTGCAGGAAGCGTCCAAACTCAGGTGGGCCGGGCGTGACTGGTACGTGCGCGACAGCGCGTGGAACGACGACGGCCGATGCGGACGACGAATGGTCCAAGGACAACGCGTCCGTTTCCGGCAATGATCTGGTTTTGAGCTCACTACAACCGTGGAAGCGTTTGATGACCGGTTCGGAGATCGTCGCGCCGACGCCGTCAGCTACGGAGACTACACCCGCTTTCTTTCATCGAACACTCGTGAATTCGACGAACACTCAGTATTCGGCGCTTTTCACATATGACTGGAGTTCGAGATGCCGAAGCAATAGCGAAGTCGACCTCATTGAGACTTCGCGGTGGCACGAAAAGACAACAAGATGCGGGCCAAGTTCGTATTACAGGGACAGCGACAGCAAGTCGTTCGAGGTCAGCCCTACGTGATGCCCGAGGCCACGCGCACCTATCACATGGACGTCAGGTGGGAGCCTGGGGAGGTCACCTGGCGTCTGTGGAACAGCAACCGCACCAGCAGCTTCTGCGGGAGGAGCCGCACCGAGGCACGATCGCGCCGACGGCGACCACGCATGCATCTGAACGCCTGGTGCTCGTGGCCGCAGACCGGGAACAAGGACGACGACGAGAGGCTCCTGCACAGGGAGACCAAGCCCATCACGGTCAAGGTCCACGGTTTCGACTACACGCCGAAGAGGGCCGCTGACCCGAGGAAGCACTCGGGCTCCGGCTGGCACCGCCTGAGCAGCTGAGGCAGCCGACCCGGGCGGCTCGGCTTGTGCTGCTGAGCCGCCCGAGGTGATTGAGGTGCCGCTAGATACCTGGTTCGTTGTCTGACGGATATCATGTGCCGCAGCGCGGGCACCCTCTTGGACGGCGCAAAAGGCGCGGGCGCGGCCGAAGGGGGATTGACATGTCTGAGCTGCTGCTGGCGACACTCGATACAATCCGACGGCGCTCGGGAATTCTCGCTCCAGGGCCGATCGTCAGGGAAACCAGCGCCGATGGATCGGAAGTCAGAATCGTCTACAGCGAGTGTCCCTGAGTCCACGCTGCCGGACGTCATCGACCGCGAGATCTCTTTAGCGCGCGAGAGGGCGCGCAGTTTGAATGGAGCTCTGACGGCCGTGATCTTCCACGCGGCTCCCTGCGGCGCTGCTGGAGGCAGGGGCTGATCGCTGGGGGTCGAGAGACGGTTTTAGCTATCGACCTCCGCCCAGGCTCCCGGAAACCGTGAGCTGGGATGGGCAGCCTTGCCGGCGGTTCGAGCCAGCGTTGCAGCTCGCCGACTACGCTCAGATCTCCCGGGGTGTGACGCAGCGGGTCGACGCTGAATGTAGCCGACTCGCCGCCGCCACGGCCGACGAGGCCCGACCGCCTCAAGTTCACATCGTCTATGTCGACGAGCTCGCCCGTTTCGGCCGCCGCCTTCTCGTGGACCGGCAGCTCGCGGCGGCAGGCGTGACCGGGGGCCGCACCGTTCCCGCGCATCGACGGCGCGGACATTTCCCCACGACGGTGCTCAGCCGCATAGCGGCGGCACCACCTCGGAGCGAGGGGCCGAGACTCTTTGGGTGGACGCTGCCGACCTCGGCGCCGATCTTGACCAAGCTGAGGCTTCATCCAGTGACCTGGACCCAACCTATGCGGTGGACGGCGCCGCAGGGCTGGGATGATCGCCTGTTGCTTCTTGTGCCCTCACGGGGCCCTGGCTCGAGAAAACGGCTCTCAAAGCCCCGACGCTGCTTGGCCGGCCTGACGCGCCCAACCTTTCCATACCTCAACTGATTGAGACGAGACGCCAAACCAAAACAACGTCAGAACCGGCAACCGCCGTCAGGGCAACCTAGACCCGCAAATTCCATGGTCTTACACCGATGGAAAAAGCCAATGACAGTTACGATGGCTGGAATGGTAGTTAGAACTGCTTTAAACGCTATAAAGAGGTCATTACCCATGAAACGGATCATTGCCGTGAAACAGAAACGGCGGAGGATGGGGATTCCAGACCCCCGAGGGCTTGCACACACGCTTTCCAAGCGTGCGCCATAAACCACTAGGGCGAATCCTCCTGGCGCGCAATGCGCCCACAAAGCATAGCCGAAATTCTGGACACGCCAGATCATCGACGTGACCTCGAACGCACCGCGCAGGCCTCGCGTTATAGCGAGCCCGCATGAGAGGCTGAGCTCGTTGTCGATTTCTGGTTGTCGCATTGGCGTCTGGCTGCTGCGCTGAAAGCCAGTCGATGTTCTGACGCCTGGAACGGCGTCGATGATGTGCGGTCGGCTGTCGCGTCACTGCGCATTGCCCCGGTCGGCGATTCGTCGCCCAGTGATCCGTTGCCCAGCGCGAGTCCGTCGCTGCACTGGCGCCTTCCTCGTTGGCGCGGATGTCGGTTGTGCCGTGAGACTTGGGCGCGGCTCCTCATACGGCGTCACCTCGCAAAACTCCCCCAGGGCTGGAAGGCAGCACAGGGGTATGCAGGCTCTGGCGGGTGCGTGGGGAGTCCTGTTTCGCCCAATGCAGGGGCGACTGAGTCTTGAGCGAGCGCACAGGCAATCCGGAGAAGCGAGAGACCCGGGCAGGAGGCCGGACGACGCGGAGAAGCGATTGAACTGAACGGGAACCGCGCTGCCGTGCAGAGCCTTGAGGCTTGGAGGCCTGGCGGCGCTTCAAGCGGAGCGAAGGTCGAGGCGTCCCTCGTGCCCTCGCCTCCGCTTCACCCTTGTGAGCTGGACGTAGCTGTTGGTGTCAGTCGTAATGAACTCGCCCTTGCGCAGCTCGATCGTGGCGGTGTTCTCGTTTCGGGTGTGGCCGATGTTCGTGAACCAGTAGGTGATCGCGGCGGAGTTGGCGACCATGACGTCGTAATCCGCTCCGTCACGGTCACCTCGTGGGGTTCCCTCCGGAATGTCGCTGCCGACCAGCGGCGAGCGCGTCAGCTTTGCGACGTCGACGCTTCGGCTTGTCGCGGGCACGAGCTGGCACCGGCTCGCCCCTGCCCTGCTGGTGATAGCTGGCGCCGGCGTTCACCGCCTTCGCGTCGACGTTCACGCTCTGCCCGCTCACCAGGTGGACGTCCGCGAGGTTCTCTCGAGGGATCGGCGAGCGGTCCGGAGTTCTCCACAAGGATCCTTCCCAGCGCCTGGCTCCTGTCCTTGTGCATCGTGAACGTCAGGCTGGCCAGCTGTTCGGGCGCCACCGCCTGGATCTTGTAATAGCCGGACGGGGATCTGGTTGCCCACCCGGTAGGTGTCGCTTGGCGTTGAGGGAGATCGGCGACGCCCGCCCTCTTCGGGCGCGGTGTCGCTTCCAGCCGGGCGAGGGCGACGCCGTCGCATCCGCACGCCTGGCGAGCGTGAACTTCGCGCCGTCGGCGCGGAGCTCCGGGTCTCCCACCGTCGGGTTGTAGCGAGACGTCGCCGTCGTCGAACCGCGCTGCCTGACGGGGCTTCGTCCTGCGCCCCAGCACCCCGCGGAACGTGCGCGAGCCGTCGGCCTTGTAGATCCTCGTCATGGAGGGCGGACGCCTTGACCTTGTGCTCCACCGGAAATCGACGCCACCCATTCGCCCGGGACGGCGATGTCAGCGCGCTCGGAGGTCATCTGGGGTCTGAACAGCAGCTTGGCTCCGCCCGTGACGTTCACAGTGAGCGTTCGTCCTCGGAGATGTCCATGGTGTAAGCCGCCACATTCGGCGCGGACACCGCCGTCTGCAGTATTTCGAAGTTCTGCGAGTAGAGGGCCGGGCCTCAGGGACGTCCGGGCGGGAGTCCAAAAACGTTGATCGGCTCCTGGGGGCTGCCGCTGACGAGATTCCGTACCTTCCCGGAGGAATGTCCGTGCCGCCGTCGATCCTCGCCCGTCTTGCCGTCCTGCGGCGGGTCAAAACTCCTGCCTGGCCTTCCTGTTGTGCCTGTCTTCGACTTTCATCTTGAGGCCGTCGGCCGTGGTAGAGCAACGAAGGGGAGGCTCCGGGCTCAAAGTGGCCTGAAGGCCGCAGCCCGACGCCGCACACAGTGAAGCTGAGCCAGGCCCGTGATGCTGCGGATCCTCATTGTGTCCCTCCGATGTCGGTGAGACCCGTGTTGTGACTGGTTACAATCTTGCCGCGTGCAGGCGTCGCGACCATACGCATGCGCAGGGCGCCCACTTTGTTTGCGAGGGGCTTTGAAGAGCACCTTCGGTTCGCCGGGCGGCGCGCGGGCGAACGCAGGCCGGCCGGGCGTCAACTCGGGAAGAACGCTCCACGAAATGTCGGAGGCGCCCGTAGACTATGCCGTGAGCATGGCACTGTACCGACGCTGCCGTCCGCAGACCTTTCAGGTCATCGGCCAGGAACACGTGACGAGGGCCGATCATGGCCGCGTTGCGCGCCGATCGAACGGCCCGCGTACCTTTTCTCGGGGCCCCGCGGATGCGTATAGACGACGTCGGCCCGCATCCTGGCCCGGAGTGCCTCAACTGCGTCGAAGCTCCGACGGACACGCCTGCGGGGTCTGCGAGAGTCGTGCGCGCGAGCTGTCGCTGGGAGGAGGGAAGCCGCGACGTCGTCGAAAATGGACGCGGCGAGCCACGGCGGCGTCGACGACGCCCGCGAGCTCATCGAACGCGCCGCTTTCGCTCCCGCGCGACGGTACAGATCTTCATCATCGACGAGGCCCATATGGTCTCGAATCAGGGGTTCAACGCGCTCCTCAAACTCGTGGAGGAGCCGCCGCCACACGTCAAGTTCGTATTTGCCCGACGGGCCGGAAAAAGGTCATCAGGGACGATCGCTCGCGCACCACCACTATCCTTTCCGGCTCGTCCCGCCGGGAGCCGCCGAAAAAACTTACAGGGCGGGCATCTGCGACGAGGAGGAATCGAGGTCGGCGAGGGGCGTGCTGCCCTCGTCGTGCGCGCGGGCGGGGGTCGGTGCGCGATTCACTGTCGGTGCTCGACCAGCTCATGGGCGGCAGCGACGGCGGAGACTCGACTACGCCCACGCCATAGCCCTGCTCCGGATACACCGACGGCTCCCTTTTGGACGACAGGCGTCGAAGCCATAGCGGCCAGGGGACGGATCGACCCTCTTCGCGGTTGTCGAACGGGTGGTCAATCAGGGGCACGACCCGAGGCGTTTCGTCGAGGACATGCTCCAGCAGCTCCGCGACCTCATCGTCATCGCCCTGGCGGAGAGGGGCCGACGACGCCCTCGTCTCCGTTCTCGCGACCAGTATCAGCGCATGGTCAGCCAGGCCGAGCACCTCGGGGCGCGGGGGCTTCCGCTCGGCCGACCTGGCGAACAGGGCGCTCAGCAGGATGGTCGGCGCCACCTCGCCGCGACTCCAGCTCGAACTCCTCTCGCGCGCCTCCTCCTTCCGGCGCCCGGGCGCCTGGCGCCGCGGCGGGGGAGCGAGGCGCGCGTGCCGAGGCGCGCCGACCGCTCAAGCGGCGACGGACTCGGGGCGAATGCCGCGGCGCTCAGGCGGGCGAGGGACGTCGCAGCGCTGCCAGCGTCGCGGACTCGGACGCCGGAAGCAGCCACGGCGAGGTGCCCGGAACGGAGGCTTTGGCGCAAGCCGGACCCCGCCTCTGAACGAAGGCGGCAGAAACGGACAGGGCGCGCGGGTGCGCGATTCGACGAGCGACGCCGATGGAGCTCGGCGGCCGCGGACCCGCCGGCTCGGCCGGCTTCAGCCCAGCGGCAGCCGACGCCCGCAGCGCGCGGGGATCGGGGCCGTTCTCCGGCCGCGGAATCTCGCCGACGTGGGCGGCGGGCGCCGACGACGGCCTGGACGAGCCGACGCGCTCGCGAGCGCCGCAACGCGACGAACCGCGTGCTGGGGCCGGGAACGGTTCGGCGGCTGCGAACAAACCGGCGGCGGCTGGAGACGGCCGCGGGCGGGAACAAGCGGCTGCGCAGAGAAGGAAGCCGGGGAGGGGCGGGTCCGCCGTGCGCGGAAAGCGCCGGCGCCTCGCGAGTGTGCGGTCTGCGAGCGGCGACGCGGCAATCGTCCGTCAGCGCTGGGCCGAGGTTGCGGCCGCCGTCGCCCGGTCGTCAAAATCGACGGCCGCACTCATCGACGAACGCAACGCGATGGTCGCCGGGGATCCGAGACGGTGTTAGGCCTTCAGTTCCGCGCGGCGGAGCTCGCCACGACCTTCAGCGATCGCGATCATGCGCGCCGTGTAGCTTCCGCCCTCCACGACGTTCTGGGGCTGAGTCTGCGGGTTCGCGGCCTCGTGGGCGGTGATGCGGGCCAAAGCGCCTCCCGCCCGTAGCCGGGCGGAGCGACCAGAGCAGGCCAAGCGTCCGCGCCGCGTCTCACCGCCCGCAAGTCCCGGCGCCGCTCGCAAGCTCCGTCTCCAACCGGCGCGCCGCCCTGGTTCCCTCCTCGACCGGCCTCCGCGGTTCCGCAAAGTCAGCCCGGTCCGAGCGGTCCGAGCCAGACGAGGCCTGAATCGGAGAGTTCGGCTTTCCTCGGAGACGCAGGTCGAACTCTCCCGAAACGGATCCGGAGCGCGCGAAACCGGCGTCGCGGGCTGCGGAAATGAAACAGGGCGCCGAGTGCAGCCTAGCGAAGGCGAGTGGCGGCCCTCGCCGGACATGGAAGAGCACGGCTGGTTCTCTCTTCCGATCGAGGTCGAGATTCCCGAGGCCCTCGGCCGACCAGAGATCAGCTTGCGTCCGCGCTTCGAGCTTGGGTCGAGCAGGCGGCGCGCGCTTCCGTGCGTCCGGCGGACGCCTCGAGGCCCTGAGGGTCAAAAGCCCTCGCCTGGCGGCAGAGCGTCGGCGTCCGAGGGAACGCCCGGGTCGCCCGTGCCCGAAAGCGGCGTCCGGATCGCGAGCGGCTGAAGGATCCCAGACGAGACGCGCCTGACGCGGCTGGCGTGCCGTCGATCCGGCCGGAAAGCCCCGAAGGCGGGGCCGGGGACGACGCCGATGTCGCGCCACGCGCACGGCCGATCTGCCCTTCCGCGCAGTCCGAAACTGCTCCAACCGCGTCCCGAGGTCTGGCTCGACGGCGACCGGCGAACCCGTCCCGCAGCGCAGACGCGTGCGAACCAGTCTCCGCGGCGCATGCCGAAAGCTCGACCCGGCGGCGCGTGTGGAACCCGTCTCTGCGGCGCGCGCCAAAACCGCCCGGGAAGCGACGCTCGGAGGCCTGCCCGAGCCGGTCGAGCTCGACGACGAACCGGACCCGTATTTCCCCGTTCCCGAGCCACAGCCGCGGCGGCGCCGCCGCGACCGACGGTCGAGGAGCGAGGACCCGGCGAGTTCTCGCTCAATTGCTCGACGGCGACGGCCGCGGCGTCGAAAAACCCGCCCGCTTCAGGCACTGCCTCCCCGCCTGGATCGGTTTCGCCTTCGGTCAGCGCAACCTCCTCGGCGTCCGCGCAGCCTCGTCTCGGGGCTCCCTCTCCGTCGTCGCCCAGTCCGATTCCGTCGCCTTCGGGTCCGACCTCCTCTCCGTCGTCGCCCGGTCGGGATCGTCCAGGCCGGCGCCGCATCGCCGTCGAATCCGACGATGTTCCTTTCTACGAGCAGCGCATGCCTATGCCGCAGCGTCCGCGAAACGCCGAGAAACAGGCGGGACCGGGCGAACGTGCGAGGCGCCCGGAGCAACGCACGCCCGTTCCGCAGCGTCCGCGAAGCGGCGAGCCCGCACCGCGCGGGGCGGCGTCGATCTCGGGAACGGATCGTGGCCGCGCACGGGCAGGGGCGGCGAAACCGCGGTCGAAAGCGCCGCGGTCGACGACGGCGAGCGACGTCAGCCTGTCCGACCCGATCTCCCAATCGAAGCTGGTCGGCCTCGACGTCGTCCTCTCGACGTTCAGGCAGCGATCGATCGAAGAAATAGCCCGAGCGACGGAGAACTGATGGCTGGGTGTACGACGGCGCCGTTCAGGAGCTCATCGACGAACTGGGCCCGATTGCCCGGCGTCGGGCCAGCGCCAGCGCATAGCGTTCCACGTCCTCGCCGAGGACCCGAGAAGTCAAAAGCCCTCGCGTCCGCGCTGCTGCGCGTGAAGGAAAAGGTGCGGTTCTGCGAGATATGCGGAAACGTCACGGAGACCGAAGTGTGCTCGATCTGCACCGACCCGCGCCGCATGGACTCGGTCATATGCGTGGTCGAAGGGTCGAAAGACATCGTCGCCATCAGAGAACCCGCGAATACCGCGGGCGCTACCACGTGCTCGGCGGATCGATCAATCCAATCCGGGGGTGGGGCCGGACGACCTGCGCATCCGCGAACTCATCTCGCGGCCGAGGCGACGGCGCCGTCGCCGAAGTCATCATCGCCACCGACCCCCAACATCGAAGGCGAGGCGACGGCCCGTACCTCATCCGCATCCTTTCGTCGATCGGCGTGGCCGTCTCAGACTCGCCTCCAGCCTGCCCGTGGGCGGGGACCCTGAAATGCGCCGACGAAATCACGCTCTCCCGAGCCTTCGAAGGAAGCGCAATCCTGGCCCAGGCTGCGCCGGGCCGCCGGACTCGACGTCGGCCCAGGGGCTCGTCAGTGACTGGGGTTCCTCGACGGCGCGAGAGCTCGCCGGCTTGCGTTCCCCGGCAGCCCAGGGCTCGCCCGGCAGGGCCCGCTGCGGACGCCGTCCGGCGTCAGGCCCGGCCTCGCATGCAGGCGCCCGCTCCGACGCGCCCGCTGAGGCGGGGCCCGGCCCGGCGTCGCCAGGGGCGGTAAACAGCGCCCTCCGGGGACGAAAGGCGCGAAGGAACCGAGACGAAGGCAATAGTGTGACGAATGCCGTGTTCAAATTTGAGAATCCGTAGTAGGCCCGCGGCGCTCTGGCTAACATAACGGAGACTGAAGGAGTAACACGTGAGCTTTAATCGTGCGAAGTTGGCGGCTCGTCCGTTTCGGACGCAGCCAGCGTCAAACGCGTCGCACAGAGGATAGTCGATTTCACGAAGAACGCAGAGAACGACGTCGTCGTGGTCGTCTCCGCGATGGGCGACATCACCGACGATCTCATCGACCTCGCCAACGAGATCGCGCGGACGCCCGCCCGCGAGATGGACATCCTGCTGACGGCGGGCGAGCGCATTTCACGTAACGCTCCTGTCGATGGCGGTCAATTCGCTCGGGGTCGCGCGCACGCCTTCACCGGCCAGCAGGCGGGCCTGCGCACCGACGCCCACTACGGCAAGGCCTCGATCGTCGGCGTCGTCCCGGAGATCGCATCGGACGATCAAGTCCGGCTCCGTTGCGATCGTCGCCGGGATTCAGGGGTCAGCGACCGCAACGACGTCACCACCCTCGGGCGCGGAGGATTCCCGACACCACAGCCGTCGCGCTCGCGGCAGCCCTGCGCCTGGACGTGTGCGAGATCTCACCGACGTCGACGGCGTGTTCTCCGCGGACCCGCGAGATCGTCCCCCGCGGCCAGGCAGCTGCCTACATGACCCACGAGGAAACCCTCGAACTGGCCGCCCACGGCGCGAAGGTCCTTCACCTGCGAGCCGTCGATTCGCCGAAAGTTCAGCGTGCCCGTGCACGTGCGATCGTCATTCTCAAACAAAGGCACCTGGATCGTGGACGAGAAAAACTATGAAAGACAAAGCCCTGGAAGCGCCCGTCGTCGCAGGCGTCGCCCACGACCGCTCCCAGGGAAGGTCACGATCACGCGCGTGCCCAACGTTTCCCGGAATGGCGTCGAAGATCTTCGCCATCGTGGCCGGAATCGACGGCAACATCGACATGATCGTCCAAAAACACGGCCGTCGCGGCGCCCGACGTGTCGAACCTGAGCTTCACCCTCCCCAGGCGGAGGTTGCGGCCGTGGTCAGGCGCTGAAGAGCCATGCGCGGGGAGCTCGGCTTCGGCGAGATCCGAGTGTCCGAGACATCGGCATCTTGTCCGTGGTGGGCGCCGGAATGCGGTCCCTCAGGGCATTTCAGCAGCTTTTCGCCACGCTGGGAGACCTGGGCATCAGCGCCGACGCGATCGCCACCTCGGAGATCCAGATCTCCGTGGTCGTCGACCCCGAGCGCCTCGACGAGGCCGCTCGCGCGAATCCACAGCATTCGGCCTCGACAGCGAGTCTGAGGGCCGTCGTATACGGAGGTACCGGAAGATGACAACCCTCGCAGTCGTTGGAGCGACCGGACAAGTCGGCCGCGTCATGCGCTGCGCTTCTCGAGGAGAGGAACGTCGACGTCGACGACGTCGCTTCTTCGCCTCGTCCCGATCCGCGGGCAAAGTGCTCCCCTTCCGGGGCAAGGACGTCGTGGTCGAGGACGTGGCGACCGCCGACCTTTCCGGGATTGACGTCGCCGTGTTCTCCGCGGGCGGCGGCACTTCCCTCGAGTACGCCCAGTTCGCGGCCGCCGGCGCGGTGGTCGTCGATAACTCGTCCGCCTGGCGCAAGGATCGAGGTTCCGCTCGTCGTCTCCGAGGTCAGCCCCACGCGATCAGAGGACCGCCCGAAGGGATTATCGCCAATCTGATTGCACCACCATGGCCGCGATGCCCGTTCTCAAGCCGCTTCACGACCGGTACGGGCTGACCCGCCTCGTCGTCTCCTCCTACCAGGCGGTCTCCGGCTCCGGGCTCGCCGGAGTCAAAGAACTCGAAGGGCAGATTCGCTCCGTTGCGGATCAGAATATAGCTAAACTCGCCGTTGACGGCGCCGCTGTGGACCTGCCCGAGCCTTCCGTTTACGTTGCGCCGATCGCCTTCGACGTGGTGGCGCTCGCCGGCAAGATCGTCGACGACGGGTCCGAGGGAGACCGACGAGGAGCAAAAGCTCCGCAATGAGTCGCGCAAAAATCCTCGGAGCGCCGGGTTTGGCCGTCTCGGCACGTGCGTGCGCGTCCCGGTGTTCTCGGGCCACAGTTTTGGCCGTCAACGCCGAGTTCGCCAAGCCTGTGACGCCCGACGAAGCCAGGGGCGATCTCGCGGACGCCCCGAGGGTGGAACTCGACGACGTGCCGACGCCGCTGCGCTGGCGGCACGGACCCCTGCTACGTGGGCCGGATCGCACCGACCAGTCGGTGCCCGACGGCCGCAGCCTGGCCATGTTCATCGTGGGCGACAACCTGCGCAAGGGGCGGCCCTCAACGCCATCAGCTGGCCGAAAATCGTCCTCGCCGAGCTGAAAGCTCATCAGCGCAGGGACCGGTTCAGCAGGGCCCAGCTGGTTTCGGCTCGCCTGGCAAGGCCCAAGGGCCTGCGATCCAGTCGGAGAGGCTTGTCCGCCGGCCGACGGCTCTATGTTCGCCCCGTGGCGGGACGCCGGTCGATCCAGGGCTTGCCGCCCGCCGACGGCTCTTGACCGGCGGTCGCCCGCGTTCTTCGAATTGAGGCGGTCAGCCGCATAAAGCGACCAATCGCATAGAACGGCCGTCATCATAGACCCGCCAATGCATGTAGACCCGCCAATCGCATAAACCGGGGGTGGGACGGCCCTAAAAAGACCGTCCCACCCCAATGCGATCAACACGCTCGCCAGGCGTCCGCTCGGCCGGGCAACGCGGTTTAGAGTCGTACTTGTCTTCGTCGAATTCGTCGTCGAACTCATCTTCGTCGCCCGATTCCACGGAGGGGCGCTGTCTCCGTGATGGGGCTGTCGCCGGTGATCGGGCTGTCGCCGGTGATGGGGCTGGCGCTGGTGATCGGCGTTGCCCCGCTGACCACGATGTGGGGCGCTCGTCGCGTTGATGGCGCAAGACGTTGTCGATGAAAGCTCGCAATCGCCTCGTCCATGGGGATGTCGCGGCCGGCCTGCTCCGAGATGTACCAGCGGTGGTCGAGGAACTGGTGGGAGCAGCTCGGCGGGCTCGAAAACGCCCGCCAGGCTCGCCTGGCGGCGTTGATCATCGGTTCGAACACGTTCGTCATCCAGTCGTGTGCGGCGATCGGAAGCGAGAGCTCTTGTTCGCCGCCACGCGGTACTGCTCGATGTCCTGAATGAGCCGTCTCGCCTGGTTCTCCTGAACGTCCGATGCCGGTCAGGCGGATGATCTTGCGCGAGAGTGCCCGCGTCCCTCACCTTCGGCTGGATCCGAATCCTCTGGCCGTCCTCGTCGGCGACGATTTTGAAGCTCGTCGACGTCGAAGCCCAGCTCGTTTAAGCGTTTGACGATGCTCGTTCACCGCCACTTTTCGTCCGTGAAGAACGTGGTCTCTCCGGTGAGCGCGTCCCTGGGGTCGTGTGCTGCGCGACCAGCCGGTTCCCGATGTCGATGGTGTCGTAATCCTCGGAAGGGTGGCCCGCCGCCTGCAGATCCATGAGCTCGCCGATGATGTTCGTGCGTGCCACGTCGATGTCATGCAGCCGCTGCCCTGGGTGATCCGTCGTAGACCTCGCCCGTCTCGGCGTCGACGAGGTGTGCGGCAATTCCCCAACGTCGCGCCGGAACAGCGCGTGGAAAGGAGCGTCGCCCCAGAAGAGATCCGAGGGTGAAGCCGCACGAGCAGAACCGAAAAGGGCTCGGATGAGCCTGTCAACCGTCTCGGGGCGCTGATACTGGCCGAACAAAGCGCGTGGGGAAGCAGGTACGGCGATGCTCCGAAACGAAGACCGAGTTGAGCGCGTGGCCCGAACGGGTCGTCCTCCAGTGATGACGGCTATCGGTTCGACGCAGGGCGCGTCCAGCCACTGAAGCGTGCGCAGCATCTGGTACTCGTGATGGGCCGCGGAATCGCCGATCTCCTTGATGGCCAGAATGCGCCCGTCAGGTGGACAGAATCGCACGACGTGGCGGGAAATGCCCTGAGGAAGCGCAGCCACAGTGCTGTCCGGCCATCGGCTCAGCGGCTTGTCCCAAGGAAGGTCGAGAAAGGGCCGCATCGGGAGGCTGGCGCGGTGATCCGCAGCGAGCTCACCGGTCTCGCCTTCTGTGGAGGCCTTCAGAGCGTCTCGTCAGACTCTGACGATACCCGTTCCTTCTTTGGAACCGGTTTGAGTTGTTGAATTGAATTATCCATGATATTTGCGCGTATTGGTTATATTTTGCTTATCTCCTCGTCCTTTGAGGGTGCCTCTATTTAAATATGAGGCTACGCCCAATGGGCGAAGACGTCTTTCTCTCCTTCCACAGCCCGCCTGAAACGGCGAGGGCCGGGGCATCTCTTTGAACCCCGGCGAACGCCATCAGTTGATCCGTTCGCCACTGCTGGCGAGAAAAGTGAATCCGATCCGGGTTCGGCTCCACGAGATCACTTCCCCGGGAGCTGGAGACTCTATCAGGGTTCGATGCAGATCGTCACGAGGTCCGAACCGTCGCCGGGCCGAACTCCTCGACTTCGCGATCGGGGCCGACCACGATGGCCGTTGACGTAAAGCGTCGATCGAGCTCCTCGACGAGCGTCAGCCAGCGAGCAGTATCTTGCCCAGCAGGGCGCCCTCGTCGGGGTTCGCAGCGTATGTGTCGTCCGAGGTTCCACAAGAGGGCCTCTGGGCGGAAGCCGACGACAGTTTGCCCGTTGTCTTCGCGGGTGAGGGAGTTCGCGACGCTTGACGGAACGGGAAGGAAGAGTCGCCGTAGACGGCGGTGTTGCCGACGACGCGCCAGCGCCCCAGGTTCATGGCGGGAGCCGATGAATCCGGCGACGAAGGCGTTTGCGGGCGGTACATCTCATTCGGCATGCCCACCTGCTGGAGCAGGCCGTCGCCCTGAGCACGAGCGATCCTGTCGCCCATCAGTCAGAGCCTCGGTCCTGATCGTGGGTCACGTACAGTGGTGATTCCCAGCCGCTTTTTGGAGCGAGCGATCTGGGTGCGGGTTTTGGACGCGGGACTTCGCGTCCAGGTTCGACAGCGGTTCGTCCATAAGGAAGACCCGCGGTTCGCCTGCGATTGCGCAACCCATCGCCACCGCTGGCGCTGCCGCGGAGAGCGCCTTCGGCTTCCCGGTCGAATGGGGCTCGGGTCGAGGATCTTGGCGGCGTCGACCACGCGTTGGCGAATCTTTTCGCGCAGCACGCCGCGGATCTTGAGGGCGAAGCCCATGTTGTCCGCCACGGTCATGTGGGGGTGAGGGCATGGTTTTGGAACACCTGTGGCGATGTCCCGGTCCTTCGGCGGAACGTGGGTGACGTCGTCGTCGCCGATAGACGGTTCCGTCGTCCACTTGCTCCAAACCTGCGAGCATGCGCAGCGGTGGACTGCCGCAGCCCGAGGCCCGACCAGAACGAGAATTCTCCGTCGTTGATGTCCAGAGGGTGATCGACTGCGGGCTTCTCCGAGCCCAGGTAGAGGCGAAGTAGCCCCGTTAAAGGTCACAGTTGCCATATTCAAATGGTCCCTTCACCGGCAGGAACGTGCCGGACGGTCCGAGTGAAGAGTGCCAAAGTGTCGACTCTGAGCACGGATGCTTAAAACCCGTGAAAAGTATTACACAGAAACGCGCTAAGCGTGCCACTTTGGGGAGACATGTGCAGAAGGACGCAGAGTGCGAATTCCCAACACAAATCTGCCTTTTTGGCGATTCGTGCACGGCCTGCTCAGGGAGCGTAACGAGCGCGCAGGGGCGATCCTTCGATAGCGTAGAGGTGTGCGTGAGGCAGATGAACATTGGCGGATACGGGCTCATCAAAGCGAATCGGCGCGGGCGGCATGTCCACCGTCTTCGAGGCGGAGGACGGCGCCGGTCCGCGTCGCCCTCAAGCTTCTGCATCCGGCCTTGGTGGTGGGACTACTCGGGGCGGGAGCGCCTTCGCCGAAGGTCGCGATGCTCCAGGGTGCGCTGACCGCTACGTCGCCGAGGTTTTGGACGCCGAGACCGACGCCGACGAGCTTTATCGTGACGGAACTCATGGACGGGCCGACGTTGGAGCAAGAACGTCGTCGATTCGGGGGTGTTCGAAGGGGAAGACTTGGTCGAACTCGCCGAGCATCTCCGCCAGGCGGTAGAGGCGATCCACGAGGCGGGGTCCTCCACCGAGACCTCAAGCCGTCAACGTCATGCTGGGCGGGACGGGCCCGGTGCTCATCGATTTCGGAATCGCGCAGGTCGATGAGTTCGCGCCTGACCGTGCCCGGCTCGGTTGCGCACACGCCGGGTACTGCGATCCGCGCGTCATCAACAGCGCCAACCCAGATGAAAGCCGCGGACTGGTGGGCGTTGGCCGCCGTCCTCGCCTTCGCCCGCACGGGTCGGGCGCCTTTCGGCAAGGGCAATCCGCAGGCGATCATGCGCAGGGTTTTCGAGGGGTGCCGGACATCGTCGGCATTCAGGGCCCGGCGGCTGCCGCCTTCGTGCGCGCTCTCGCGCCGGACATCGAGGACCGGATTGGGATCGACGAACTCGTCGCGGTGCTCAAGACCGGCCGGTTCGACGACGCCTCTTCCGGGCCGCGCGCCGCCTTCGCCGGCATCGCCGGCGTGATGGGAGAGTCGGAAGCCTTGCCGCCGCGGACTCCGCAGCGGGGAGGGCGACACCGCTGAGCCCCTCGTCACCGGCGAAACCGCCTCGCGAGGCAGCGCCACCGAGTGTTGGGCCAGTACCCGGGAGGCCGAGGCGCCACCGAGTGTTGGGCGGAACGGCGGACGCAGGCGCCACCGAGGTTCTCGGCGGCTCTGCAGTCAGGGGACGGAGCAGCCGAAGCGCTTCGAGCTCCCGGCGCTCTCGGATGCGGCGACGGGCCCGACGGATGCGGCGACGCAGACTACGACGCCCGTCAGGCGACGACGCCCGCGGGTGGGATGAAGGCCCGGAAACCGCCCTCCGGATGCGGAGAGCTCAGCTGGGAGGGCCGGCGACGGAAGTCCTCAGAGCGTCTGGACCCAGCGGCGGCCGGACCGAGGGTCCTTCCCTCCGGCGGGTTTGACTCCGGCGGCCGAACCGAGTTCTCGCCGCCGACAGCGCCGATTACGGTGAGGGCGAACCGAGGTCCTTCCGCCGACGGCGCCGATTACGGCGGCGGACGCACTGGTCGCTTCCGCCGGAGGGGCGGCTCTGGCGGCAGCCGAACTGAGATCCTTCCGTCGAGGATTTCGGCGTCGGCGACGATGCTCGGTCGGTTCTCGGGCCGCGCCGCCGACTCGAGGTCATCTCGGCTGAGCCCCGATGGCTGCCCGCCGTCCCAGATGCCGCCGTCGGTCCCCGTCGCACCGCTTCCCGAGCTGAGGGACGCCGCGAAATCTCGGCCAGAGTTTGGGCGAGGCGCAAGCCGAGCTCCAACCCTCGCAGCCGCAGCCTCCGGGCTCGCTCAATCCGCCGACGTGGAATGAGTTCATTGGCGGGCAGGGCCCCGGACGCGCCGGGTGAAACCCCGGAATGGATGCGTCCTGCGCCGACCGTCCGCCTTATCGTGTTCCTCAGGAGCCCTCGCGATTCTTTCCTTCGCCGTTCGATTCCCGATAGCGGGAATGGGCGCCCTATGCTCTGCGGCGTTCGCACTCGCAATGATCGGGTCGTCCTGCCGGAGCCTCAACGCCCGGCGCCGAGCTCGCGGCAGCAAGTTCTCCGGGCGAGAAATGGGGCGTGGCGCTGAGGCTGCCAGCGCATTCCTGAAAAACCGTCTTCGAGCAGGCGTTGAGCGTCGGCATCGGCGTCGCCCTAGGCGGGGAGCTGCGCTGTGGGAGCTAGGCCTCGCGGTTCCCTCAGAGCCCAGCTCGGCACTTTTGCCGGCGTCGTCATAGCGATGACGGTCGCTTGGTTCAACGCCCTCAACGCCCGCGAGTCTCGAAGCCCCGCAACCTCATGGCCGCGATCGCCCCGGTCGGGTCGTACAAGTACTTCTGGGGTGTGGTCCTCGTCGCTCTCACCGCGCTCGGCGTCCTCTACTCCTCCGCTCGGCAGTGTCGATTGGGCGCCGTTTGACGACACGCCTTCCTTCTAAAGACGGAGTAGCGCGATTGAGAGGCGGAGCGGCGCGGTGGGAGGGGGACGTCTTTGGCGGCCCCGCGAACAAACGGTGACAGAACGATCACAAAGAGCTTACTGGTCTCTCACAGCATGCTCGCCTACAATCGTGCGCATGGCTTCACGAAACACCCGGGGATGATGAATTCGCCCTATATGACGAAGCAGCAGAGGCAGCAGCAGGCCCGCGAGAAAGCCCGCCTTCTCCAGCAGGCGGAGGCGAAACGCGCCAAGCGCACGCGCTTGTTCGTGGCGTTGGGCAGCTCCTTTGCTGCCATCCTCGTCGTCGCAGCCGTCGCCTTTGTCATCTGGAGCGGCACGAAGAAAGGAGATGAGACGAAAGCCGAAGGAAAGTCAAGTGCGAACGTTTCAGCCGACGGCGTCATCTCCGTCGGGAAAGGGGCTCTTCGAAGGCACAACTCGGGCGGGTGCGAAGAACTCCGGCAAACCGAGGGTTCGCATCTCTCGACTCACGCGTGCACTCACTGCAACGACCTCGAGAAGGAATACGGCAACAAGCTTGTGAACCTCGCTGGCAAAGGCGAGATCACCCTTGAGATCGTTCCCCTGTCGGTCCTCCAGCAAAAGTTCTCGGACGTAGCCAGCCAGGCCGACTATTACATCGCCGAAAAGGCTCCGCAGCACTACGCCGCTTTCCACACGAAGTACTTCGCCGACGTCTCCGCCCCGATCTTCGCCCGGCAGAAGGGCATTCCTCGAGTCGGAGCATAAGAAGGTCGCGCTCGACGTCGCAAGAAGGTCGGCGTGCCCGACAACGATGCTCAAAGGCCTCGACAGCACCCTGAGCAAGAATCGCTACGGTCCTTTCCTCCAGCATGCGGCCAGAAGTTCTGCGACGCCGGGCACCAAGGCACCCCGACCGTCACGATCAGCGGGAAGAGGCTCGAGGACTGGACCGAGGGCAAGCTGCTGACCGAAGTTGAAAAAGTCGCCGGCCACAAGCTCGAGGCCTCCGACGCCGAACCGGCGACGCCGAAGGGCTGACAAGCAGTCTCCGGCAGGGCCGGCCCGCGGCTCTTCTGGCAATGCATAGGGCGGGGCGACGTTCGACGTCGCCCCGCCTTTCCACGCCCTGGCGCGGCGGCGTCGCTGTGAGCGCACTTCGGCCGGACGTCTCCTTAAGGGAGCGTTCCGGCTTGGGTAAACTGCCTGCGTCTGGCAAGATAGAGGGGCGTTCGCTCCGGGAGCGTCCGCGCCACCTAGCTCAGTTGGTAGAGCACCCGCCTTGTAGCGGACGGTCAAGGGTTCGAGGTCCATGGGTGGCTCACACTTTTCTTGATGCCTCTTGCCTGTGACCTTACGCCCTCGGGCGGTTCACGCCGCTGCAGCTTTTCAATCTCATACGCGGTTTGCAGTCTGATCCTTCAATCTCGTACGCGGTTGCAGCCTCTCAATCTCTCGGATCCTCCCCTGCGCGGATAGGGCCGCGGGAGGCTCAAACCGCGTACGCCTCGTTCGCAATGCCCGGGGCGGAGGGGAAATCGTGACGAAATCCGCCTCCCGCAGTATGGGTTTACACGGTCTCCTAGTTTAGAGTGGATTACGAGCCGGAAGTCACGCACCGGCTCGGCAAAACCATTACCGGTGCAGAAAAACGTCGGAGAGACGGCTGCGATGCCCGCAACCCTTCGCGGCCCCGGCAGTCGCGCTTCATTGGTGTCGGTTTGCGCCGGTCTTACGAGCAGGCCCTTTCGTCATCGGCGACGGAAGGGCCTTCACCTCGCAGGCTTTCCCTGCCGCTTAGCGTTCGCAAGCCGCCGGGGGCGTTCTTTCTGGCAGCTCGGACGTTTCGCCCGCTTCCGAGGAACCGGCTTAGCGCCAAATCGGCGTGTGCTGCGTCGGCCCCTCGCTTGTCGCCCGATTTGTCGCGCTGCGGCAAGCGGGGCGCAGAGATTCACGCTGAGTTTACGGACGCCGTCGTTGTCGCGCTGCCGAAAGCGAGGCGCGACGCTCCCGTCAAAGCGGCCAGTCGCCCTATCGAAGCGACCAGTCGACAGGATGCCCGCCGAGGTCCGTGAGGAGGGAGTTGGCTCGGGAGAAGGACGCGACCCGAGCCTCGAGTCGCCGAAAGCGGCGAAGGATGCGGGGACTCGATCGTCGGCACGTCGCCCAGCAGAGCTTGAGCTCCTGGGCCAGCCTGCCCACAGGATTGCGACCAGGGGCCGTCGCGCCCCGCGAGTCTGCGGATGGCGTGGGCCATCACCTCTTCCCATCCCTTTCCCCTGTGCGATGCGGGTTTGCCGGGCTGGACGGTCAGGACCCTGTTGAAGCATCCTCCTGCTCGCACCAGGGGGTGAGGTCGCCGTCGTCGGCGGGGAGATGCCCAGATCGTCGTAAAGCTCCCTGTAAATGTTGACGAGGAGACGGGAGGGATCGGGCGAACGGAAGGGTCGACGGAAAAAGCTCGGTCCCACAGGGGTGCCCGGGCGTCGGGTAGGGGTCTTGCCCGACGATCAGCACCGCACGGCGTCGAACGGGTATGAAAAAGCGCGCAGCACTCGATCGCCCGCGGGGAGGTAGCCGCGAGCCTGCGGCGTTCTCGGACCGGAGGAAATCGCCCATTGCGTGAATGCGCTGTTCGACGGGTTCCAATTCGCGCGCCCATCAGGGGTCGATGATGTCTGCCAGGGTCATAGCACAGCCTAGCCTTCTTGTGTGTGAGATTCGCTGACCAGAGACCCTCGCGGACCGGGCAGGGTAGGGATGCCTGAGGAAGCAGGGATCGCTTTCGGCCGGAGGCACACTCGCGATGGAGGCGCGAATCCGAAAAAGAGCGGAACATTGGAGGGCACAAAGCCTGTCCGACGTCGAAAGCGCCGTTCTGGACTTGGAGAAACGTGGTGGACCGAGGAGAACCAAGTCTGAGGCCATAGCGACTCTGGGAATGACCACCACCGATACTACCTCGTGCTTAATCGCGTTCTTGCCAATCCGCAGGCGCGAATGGAGCGCCCTGAGCTGTGGGTCGGTTGCTGCGTTTGCGGGACCGGCGCGCTGGCGAGCAAGTAGTGACGGCGATTGTTGAGCTATGAACGTGGCGAGATAACGAAATACCCGCAGACGAGTTCGATCGGCTGGCAGACGCCCGGACGATTCGAGGAACTCACAGAGCGCAAGGTCGAACCTCAAATGGTGGCTGGCGCTTGTCGCCGTTGTGATCCTTGCTCCGACCGCGGGATGGGCGATCTCGAACTACATCGGTTCTTCCGAGGAAAGCCTGCGCCTACCGCCTCCGCGAAGAGGCCTTCAGGCGCCCCGAGCGGCGCCTCTCCGACGGCAGGGCTCGGGCGGCGATCCCAGTTCCTCCGGCGGGGACAAGCCGTCGGAGTCCGGCAAGCAAGCGGGGAACCCGTCGACGGACGCTTCTGCCACTCCGTCGGGGCAGGGGAGAGCAGCACGTCGGCCGACGCCGGCGCCAGCCGTCCCGTTCTCGTGCTCAACGGATCGAAGAAGCGGATTGGCCGCCACCGGGAAGCAGAAACTGGAAAAAGGCCGGCTACACGAAGGTCTCGGCGAACAACTACAGCGGAGGAAGGCCCGCAGTTTCAACCGTTTTTCTAGCGCGAAAGCCTCGGATGCGCAAGCAACCGAGCAGGTCGCCGCGGCCCTCGGCATCCGTCCGGCAACGTCGTCCGCGCCGAAGGCCACGGGCGGCGACCAGATCGTCGTCGTTCTTCGCGCCGACGTGAGGTGGAACGCAGCAAAGCCTGAATCCCCTCTTGAAGCCGCTCCTTTCTTTGCAAAGGGGCGGGCTCAAACTCTTAATGAGAGTTTGCAAACCCTTGTGGACAAGTGTGTGATTGCCTATAAAGCGAGGGTGCGTGCGCCCCTGCCCGGCGCGGTGTATGCAACGAAAAGCGACATGGGTGCCTAAACTCATATTTTTAGGTACATCCTGTGTAAGTTGGTGGCACCTGGAAAAGCAGCAATGTCTCAACGCTCACTTTCGCGCATTTGCGCTATTTCCATAGGAGAAAGCATGAATATTTCTACTAGGAGGCTGTCGCTCGCCGCCACGGTCGCCGTTGTGGCTCTGGCCGTGCTCATGGTCGTTTCACCGGCTGCGGCCGCGGGAACCGGCTGCGGCCGTGAAACCCAGTCGGAATCACGGAACCGGCTGCGGCAGGCAAACCGGCTGCGGCCGCAAAACCGGCTGTTTCCAATAATGCGCCGCAGATAACAGCCCGCAAACATGCGGTTTCGGCCAATAAAGGGGCCGCATCGGCCAGAAACGCTTGCCCGCAGACACACCAAGCCCGCGAACCGGGGATTTCGAGATAGACGGCAAGAGCGAGCTAGTGCGGATATAAAAGGCTCTGCCAAGGACGTCGTCATTCCCGACTCCGTCAAGGTCATCGGCAAGGAGGCGTTTTTACGAAGCGGCGTCGTCAAGGTCAAAGTCCCGCGACGGTGACCGAAATCGAAGAACAAGGCTTTGCCTACTGCCGCGAGTTGGCTGCCGTCGAATTCGAGGACGCCCAGGCCAAGCCCAACAAGCTGGCCAAAGTCGGCGAGTCTGCTTTCAGCAGGACGAGAGCTCTCAAAGAAATCGTCCTTCCGCGTTCGGTGACGCACCTTGGGCAAGAGGGTGTTTTACGACAGTGGAATCAGAAGGCCGCCCTGCCTGTCCGGGTTGACGGAGATCCCCGAAGTGAGCGTTCATGAAGGCAGGGTCGCTTGAAGGACGTCACCGTTTCGGACAACGTGACGAAGATCGACTACCGGGCGTTTGCCATAACCCATAGCCTCAGGTCTCTGAAAGTGGTCGGGGCGGATGGGCAAATCTCGACAGGATTTCCCTCGAGCTCAAAAGTTCTGGGCAGATGGGCTTTCTGGCGTTCGGGGATCAGGCAGGCCGTGCTTCCTCCGGACTGGAAACAATCGAAGAATCGCATTCAACCGTTCGGCGTTGGAGAGTTGACCCTTCAGGGGAGGGTCTGAAGTCGATCGGCCCAGGAGCATTCTCCTTCTCAATCTAACCGAGACTGAGCGATTCCCGATTCGGTCGTCCACGCTGACGGCGCGGTGAGCGGCACAGGGAAATCGCCAAACTCCACATCGGCAAGGGCGTGGGTCCCGATCAACTTGACGGCTCATTCTCCCGAAACAATTCCTCAGAACGATCTCCGTCAGCGAGGGCAATCCAAACTATGCGGTCGTCGGAAAGGCGCTGTTCAACAAGCAGCGGACCAAAGCTCGTCGTCGTCCCCAGGACCTCTCCGGAAGCAGCGGTCCAAAGACCTACGACGTTCCGGCAAGTGTGACGACGATCGCCAGTTACGCCTTCAGCAATTCGGCTTATGAAGAGGTCAACCTGCCGTCGGGCCTTCGAAGCGTCGAAGACGGAACTTTCTATTCTTCAGCGCTTAAGAGGATTGTTTTGCCGAGGGCGCAGAGACAATCGGGGATAGCGCCTTCGCGTGGAGCAGCCAACCTGACCGAGGTCGATCTTGGCGGCGCCGAGCGATCGGCGTCTATGCCTTCAGAAGACGCCCGCGCTCAAGACAGTCAACATGCGGACCGACCTCAACAGGCTCAGAAATCGGTTCGCTTGCCTTCTACGAATCCGGATTGGTCGAGGCGACGCTTCCCGACTCGGTCACGGCAATCCGCTCCGGCGCCTTCTCCGGCAATGAAAAAGCTTCTCAAGGTCCGCCTGGGGTCAGGGCTCTCCGTGCTGGAGGAGAACGTCTTCTACAGGGACGCCGCAACTGCGCGAAATGACGGTGGCCCAAGGCAATCAGACCTTCAGCGCCGAGGGACAACATGCTCTACGCCAAACGGGCGATGGCGTGCACCTCATACGGTCACGCCCAGGGCGACCACACCCCGAGCGCCGCGTCAGGGACGGCGTGACGGCGATCGACGAGAGCGCCTTCGCCGACAATGCGAAGCTACAAAGCTCCGCCTTCCCGACGGGCTCAAGAGCATCAGGGAATCGCGCATTCGAGATGCGACGGCTCTCAACAGTGCGTTTTCCCCGACAGCCTCGGGGTTGTGGACGGATTCTTCAACACGCCGTCGCTGCACAAGGCCGATTTCGGAACCCAGATCACTTCGATTGACCGCGCTTTCGAAGGCGGGTACCGAGCGGATCGTCGTGCGCGGAGCCAAGAACGGAAAGTTCGTGTACTCCTACGACGAAAGCGACGATAACTTGACGAACGGCGCGCCCGGCCAAAGCCCGTCTCCGCATACTTCGGCGAGGGGATGACGGAGGTCAGCTACTCTGCGGGCCTGTTCCCGAAGGTTCTCGTTCTGCCGGGCACGCTGAAGGAGCTCAACATCGACAGCGAGGTCCGTCGACGGGCATGGAAAGGCTTCGGCGGTCTTCTGCGTGGCGGCCGAGCCGGGCTCATCCGCCTGGAAGCTCGCGTCCGAGAGATGTCCGCCTTCGGCATGGATCCGGCCAAGCAGCTCAGACGGTACACGCCGATGAGCGTGACTGCGCACGCCAGCCTCTTCCCAGGGAAGTCGGCTGTCACGGCAGATGTGCGCGGAGGCGTGGCAGAAGGCGCGCACCAGGTGCGGGTCGTCGCGGTCGGCTCCGACGGGACGAGCGACGCCGCTGTCCGACTGGGTTGAGGCAAAGGCCGCCGGCCAGAGCCACCAGGGCGACCGTCGAGTACAACGCCCCGCGGCGAGCGGGAAGGTCAGGGTGCGAGGTCCGCGACCACACAGAGCTGACCCTCATGGCCGACGTCTCCGACGGTGCGACGCCGAGCCCGGAGCCTCGGCTTCTCAGGCGCCCACGGCGTCGCCGACTGCGACGCCCACAGCCGGGCATGCCGCCACGCCCTCGCCGACAGCTTCGACGAGGTTCGGCCGCGCCTTCCTCTCCGGCTGAGCCGGAAGCCTCTGAACCAGCCGAGGTTAAACCGGTCTGGCCGCGCAAGGAAGGGCGGGACGGACGATTTCGACGTCGTTCCGGGGCCCTTTCTGTGCCCGAGGCTCGTGTTCGCCGCCGTCGATGCACTTTCCGACCGGTTTGTGAGACTGGGACCCCTTCGAACCGCTCTCCATCAAAAGCAAGGGTGGCTAATTTTCAGAAGAATCGAGTTACACCTGGCATGCACGGCATCGATTTGATGGGCTCGTTGGGAATCAAAGGAGGATGCGATGGTTTCTTTTCATGATGTCATGCTATGGCGCGGCAGCAAGCTTCGCGACGCAGCGGTGATGCTGCGCGCCGCGGCGAAGCGATTCGGCGAGACGCACTCCCGCGATGGCGAGGATAGGCTCTTCGAGCTCGAAGCCAAGTTCTCGAGGCTGAGCAGAGGAAGCGCCGATCGATGGTGGACGATGCGGAGGATCTCGGGCGCACCTTCAGCACGCTGCCCAGAAATTCGACCTGGCCGGCGGGTCGGCGGACAAACTGGCCAAAAGAGGCCGCCGATCTCAACGCCGAGGTGCGCGCGAAAGCGGGGAGGTTGACGACGACGGCACCGTCAGCGGCGTCGATATGGGCTTCCGCCTGGCAATCGGGTCCGGTCACAAAGGAAGACCTTCAGGACACGCTCCAGGAGGGGTTTACTAAGCGAGGGCTGCCTGTGCGTGGGCAAAAGCCGAGCAGTTCCTCAAGGTCGTAGAGCAGATCTACTCGCATTTTCGGCATCGAAGCCTGGAGCAATGCCGTTGAGATTGAAACAGTAATGGTCCAGCTCGGGACCAAAGGGCCGCCGCGCTCGACGCTGGGGGCTCAGTACGTCAACGACTGGTGGACGGCGCTCTCGCCCGAAAGCAGAAGGAGATCATCTCAAGCACCCCGAATGGATCGGGCACCGCGACGGCATCCCGGCCGACGCTCGAAGCCGCACCAACACGGTCTTGCTGCACAAGTACCTCGACCGGATGGAGGAGCTCAAAGGAAAGGTCGAAACCGAAGGGGTCCGACGCCCTGTTCAAAAAAAGTACGGCGTGACGCCGGGCGAGTACCGCGCTTACGTTTACAACAACCGAGATCACGTTCTTGCCCTGGCCAAGCGGTTTCCGATGCCGAAGGGCGGGCCGGAGGCGCTTTTCAGCGCGCAATCGGCGCGGCAGAGCCTCCTGGTCTTCGATCCGGGGAAGGCCATGAGCACGTGCGGGCGGCGATAGGGTGGGCGACGTCGACAAGGCCAAGAACGTCATGGTGTACGTTCCCGGCATGACGACGAATGTACGGGACGGCCTGGTCGGCACCGGGAAGCGGAGGGAGCTCCGTGATCGGCCTCGAGGGCCCTGCAAGTGTCCGATCGGCAGCATACCGGGGAAGCGCAGGGGTCGTGTGGCTCGACACGACGCCCCAGCTGGGGGCGAATCGGCGCCGTATCGAAGAATGCCGTCTATTACCCCCATGCGGCCAACGAGGCGAAAAGAACGCCTGTCTTCTTTCATGGAAGGAGTGCAGCAAACGCATGCGGGCGATCCGAATCTTACGTTGAGCGGGCACTCGTACGGTTCGCTCACCGCGGCTGTCGCCGCAGGCCTCACTCGACGTTCAGGGATCAAAGTCGCGGTGTGGGGGATCCGCCGGGGTGAACGCGACGACCAACGACGAGCTCAACGTCCTTCCTGGAAATACCTACGTCGGCGCCGCGGAGGAGGACCGTCGCGGCGACAGGCGGTTCGGCCTGAATCCCGACGTCAACAAGAACTTCGAGCATTTCAGCACCGAGAAGTGGACAGAGTCCCGAAGGAGGGGCGTTATGAGGGCCCTCTCATGGTCATTCGAGGTACCTTTTCAGGGCCCGAGTCCAGAAATTCCGAGGAAAAACTTCGACGTACAATATTGGACGCATCATGTCGGGCAAAGAGGCATGGCTGCGGAGGAGAAGTGAGATGGTCGGCAAGAAAGCGATCGCCGCCTGTGCGCGGCTGGAGCGTTGCGGCGGGGTGCGATATGTCCGACGAGTACCTCGGCGGGGGCGAGCGACGGCTTCGCCCGTCGAGCGGCCCGTCGTCGAGCTTCGGCGCGAAAACCCTGGGGCTGGAAATCTCGCTTTACCGGATGCTGAGCCAAGAATACGGGGCGGGCGAATGGAAGCCCCAAGAGGAGCGAGATTCAGACGAAGGTGAGTGCGTTCGTCGTCTGCCCGGCCGGATACTCCTCCGAACTGTATGGGTTGGCGACGGCGGCTCCATTCCGGCCGAAAAGTGGAAGCTGCGACGGCGAGGATACGAGCTCGCCAAGCCTTACAGTTTGGCAAGCCCGAACCTTATATACACACCGAGGGCAACGCGGGAATCCTCAATAATCGCGCACCGGCGCCGAGCTCACCGTCATCAGCCACCGGAGTTCCTTCTGATTGAGATCGACTACCGGTTGCGGCAAGGACAACCAGCCCCAGGGTTTTTCCGACTGGCCTCGCGGAACGAGTGGTTCCCGACGAGTCTGCGCAGTTCGGACGCGGCTTTTCTTCGCCGGAGATGGGCGCCCTACGATCCGAACGTCGCCGTCACACCGCCGCCGCCGCGGCACGGTCGCGCCACAGCAATCGGGCGCCACAGCGAGCAATCTGGCGCCACAGCGAAGTGATCAAGCCCTGAGGGACAGCTGATCGGGCGAGTAAGCGGGCTCAGCGGGGAACTCAAACGCGGGCTCCTCTAAGAAGGCTCGAATGAGACAGGCAGTCCCAAAAGCCCGGCTGCATCACGGGCGTCACGCAAGGAGGAAACATGGGAGAGCTGAGGTAAACGATGCGGCCCTTCGCAAGATGGTGGCGACGTCGGACGACCTGGCCGGCGTCATTCGAGGCACATCGACAACGGCGATGCCATCCGCGAATCGAACGACGGCGTCGTCAGCACGACGGCCTGGGCGCCGCAGCCGAGAAAAGGCCGCGGGGTATTTCGAAGCGGTGGGCATCTACGCGAAGCGCCTGGAGCGTGTCAAAAGGCCGCAGGAGGCGGCGAAGGACTTTGCCTCAGCCGATCAGGCGAACGCGGCGGCTCTTCTCTTCCACGCGGCAGAAGCCGGTGTGAACGGAGGCCTCCTCGGGCGGCTGCTTAAGCTTCTCCGCGGGCGGAGAGCCTCCGCGTTTCGCGCAAACAGGGAATCCCCGCCGAGAGCGGCACTCCAGACTTGAGCCGCGAGACTCAGCTGGTGAACGGCGTTGCCTTGCACTCTCCGGGCGCGAGTGCCAGAATCTTAGTTAGCACTCGCAACCGTAGGTGATAAAACCTCTCAGTCGGTGAGGCGCCGGGCGGGCCGGAAATAGGACCGGTTCGCAGCGGCGTCGTCCGTCGCGGCACCGACCGAGGCATCCCATCTGGAGGAATACTAAGCATGGCAAAACCATTGCCTCGACGAGGAAGCACGTCGCTCCGTGGAGCGCGGCACTCGCAACCTTCTTGCCGACACCGTCAAAGGTCACGCTCGACTAGGCGACAACGTCGTCCTCGACAAGAAGTGGGCGCCCCACCATCACCAACGACGGCGTTTCCATCGCCGAGGAGATTGACCTCGAAGAGCCGTACTGAGCGCATCGGCGCCGAGGCTGGTCAAGGAAGTCGCCAGAAGACCGACGACGTCGCAGGCGACGGCACCACCACTGCCACCGTTTCTGGCCCAGGCGCTCGTGCGCGAGGCCTGCGCAACGTTGCGGCCGGTTCGAGCTGATTGCGCTGAGAGGGGCATCGACAAGGCGGTCGCTCGCATTTCAGAGCAGCTGCTCGCCGACGCCAGGAAGTGGAGACCGAGAGGAGATCGCCTCGACCGCCGCCATCTCGGCCGGCGACAAGGAGATCGGCGGGTCATCGCCGGGCGATGAGCAAGGGCGGGCAAGGAAGGCGTCATCACCGTCGAGGGGTCGAACACCTTCGGCCTCGAGCTCGAGCTGACCGAGGAATGTCGCTGACGAGGCTTCTCGCCGTACTCGTCACCGACCCCGAGCGTCAGGAAGCCGTCCTGGAGGAGCCCTACGTCCTCCTGGTCGACTCAGAGTCTCCAACGTCGGAACTCCTTCCGTCCTCGGAAGGTCATGCAGACGGGCAAGCCGCTGCTCATCATCGCCGAGGACGTCGAGGCGAGCCCTCCCGACCCTCGTCGTCAACAAGATCCGCGGCACCTTCAGGTCCGCGGCCGTCAGACGGCTTCGGCGACCGTCGCAGGGAGATGCTCCAGGACGCGCCATCCTCACGGGCGGCTAGGTCATCTCGAGAGACCCGTCGGACTCAAAGCTGAGAGACACCGACATCGACATGCTCGGCCGCGCCTGAGGTCGTGCTGACCAAGGACCAGACGACGATCGTCGACGCGCGCGGAACCCCGAGCAGATCGAGGGACGCGTCGCGCAGATCAAGGTGCAGATTGAGAACTCCACCTCGGAGTACGACACCGAGAAGCTGCAGGAGCGCCTGGCCAAAGCTCGCCGGCGGCGTCGCCGTCATCAAGGCGGGCGCCGCGACCAGTCGAGCTCAAGGAGCGCAAGCACGCATCGAGACGCCGTTCGCAACGCGAGGCGGCCGTCGAAGGATCGTCGCCGGCGGCGGCGTCGCCCTCATCCAGTCCGCCGAGGAAGCCTACAAGGGGATTTTCGAGCTGAGGGCGACGAGGCGACCGGTGCGCAGATCGTCAAGATCGCCATCGAGGCGCCGCTCAAGCAGATCGCTGAGAACGCCGGCCTCGAGGCAGGTACGTGGCCGAGAAGGTCCGCAACCTCCCCAAGGGCAGCGGCCTGAACGCCGCGACCGGCGAGTACGGCGACCTCCTCTCCGAGAGCGCGTCATGGACCCGGTGAAGGTGACCCGTTCGCTCTGCAGAACGCGGCGTCCATCGCCGGCCTGTTCCTGACCACCGAGGCCGTTGTCGGCCGACCTGCCGGAGAAAGCCCGCTGCGGGCGACGCGCCGACGCCGACATGGGCATGGGCGGCATGTACTAAACCGCGAGGCCGCATCGGCGGTCTCTTCGCATAATCGAGGGCGGGAGCCTTCAGGGTTCCCGCCTCGCGTGTCTAGCAGGGGCTGGGCCAAACAGACGGACGGCGGCCCGCAGGCATCCCGCCCCTCGCGTGTGCAGCAGGGCTGGTGGGCCCTCAGTCGCGCCTCACAGGTCGGGTTCGCGTTCCATTCCGCTCGTGGACACTTGCGCTGCGGCAGCCTCCTCTTCGTCGTCGACCCACTCGGGGGTGGCGGCCGAGAGAACTTGTAACCATGCCTCCCGCTTGGGAAGGCCAATCGCCACGACTCCGCACCTGAGGCGCCTCCCTGCTCGGCGGCGTCCTCTTCTGCCAGGCGGCTGAGGCTGGAGCCGAGCGCGTTGTCCCATTCTCCGGCTTCCGCAGGGGCGGCGTCCGGCGACTGCAGGTTCGCCGACTTAAAGCCGTCCGGAACGCGGGGACTTGCGAGCGGCTCAGGCCGTCCGCGGCACGCAGGCATTTGCGGCCCTCAGGCCGCCCGTCTCCGCTTCCCGACTCCGTTGCGCCCGCCTCCGCACTTCTTGGCAGCGGCGCCGACGGCGCACCGTCCCGCCTCCGGTCAGCTGCCGCCGGAGCCGCTTGGGCGTCTCCGCGCAGCGTCCGGCCTGATGGCGGTCCTCAATCCGTTGCGCACCTGTGCGGCCAGCCTTTCGCGTTTCGAGCTGCTTGAGCTCTTCGAGCTCAGATCCGTCGAGTCTTCTCGCCCGGTGAAATCGCTCACAGGACTCAGAGGCTCGAAAACAGCGTGTGAAACCTGCCCTTGGGCGTCCGCGCGGCCTCCGCCGCCACGCGCTTTGCCCGGCGTTGCTGCGCGGCTCTGACGTGTGCGTCGCTACTCGCCCCACCATCTTGCCTGCGTTGCCGTGCCCTGTGGCCTGAACGGCGGCAAATGAGCCCGTCGCGAGCGGGGCGCTCCAGGAGTGAGGGGCGTGACGGCTGAGAGAAACGATTGCGCGAGGAGGGCGTGAGGATTCGTGCGTGAGGACGAGCGTGGGCGAGGGTCTTCTTCGACCTCCGGGACCCTGGCGGCCATGTGCCTTTCGCTCGTTGGTCGCCGGGGCGCCGTCCTGCTCCGACATGGCTTCAAGTTTGGCGGCGATCCGCTGCGATTCGGCTTGCAGGTTCTCCGGGTGGTCTCCTCCACTGGCGGGCCAGCGGCGTGAGTGAAAGACGCTGGGCGCCCGAGCAGATGGCGAATGATCTCCTGGCGTCCCGCGAAAGAAACCGTGGGAATGTGACTGCACTCTTTGCAGAACTCGTTCTATGTACTTCTTAGCGCTGAGGCCTCGACCGCGACGTTCCCATGTGTGCATCGCGCGGGGCCAGCAAGTCGATGTCAGATCATCGAGCTTAGCTGTGTCGCTCGACCGCGGATCAGCGCTGAGCGGACTCCTGACAAGCTCGGCCACTCGGCGGGCGTTGTCTCAGGAACGCCGGGCGCAGCAGATCTGTATGCGACCTCGCGGAGGCCGCCTCGTCTTCTCCGCGTTGCGGGTCAGCGTGTCTTTCGCCTCAGTTGAAGACGACGCGTGGTACCGGCCGCCAGCCGAACAAGCTCGGGGCGGTGCATCTGCGGCGTCAGGGTCTCCGCTCGCCGCGATGTCCATCAGTGCTCAGAAGCCCGTGATAGTGCCTGTCGTCGGACGACCATCGTCCGGAGAACGTCTGCGGCTACTTTGCGAGCTCCTCCTTCGGCAAAAGGAGAGCCAGTCAACTGGACTGCCACGTACATACGCCTGCAGCTCACTGCGGGAGATGTCGACGTGCATCCGAAACCACTACTATGAGCCAGCCATACTCAGTCCTCTTGGCTGAAACCGTACATTCGGCGGCTGGGCTTCTGAGCTTTCGCGTAGTTGGCGCTGAGAGTCCACGCAATGGGGCGAAATGCGACCGTAGTGATGCGGAAGTTTTCAGAGGATCGACCTCGCCGTCGCAGGCGACGCGGAAGAGCTCTGGTGACGGGGAACACTCCGCGGGATCGAGATTGGCTTTCGCCCGCGCGGCCGCCGCACGCGGATGCGACACTCGCGCCAGTGGCCCGCAACGAGGCCCGTCACCGGTCGCGCCAGGCTCTCCTCGAGGGCGCACGATCGCCGTCGCGCTTTCGGCCGATCTCGCAAGCGGAGGGCGTGGCAAAAGCACCGCCTCACATCGACGAGGAGCAAGTCCAGATCCCTCGCAGCAACGCGGGCAAAGGCATGCTCGCCACAACGGGACACGGCCGCGAGGAGGCCGTCGATCTCATGGCCTACCACCGCCGTCGTCGAGGTCGGCGCCGTACGCCGCCGCCGGCATGAGCCCGCGGCCACGGCGTCGTCAGCTCGCGCGGCCTCGGTTTCGGGCCTCGTTCCCGCGGGCCTGTACTCGCGGGCAAAGCCGCTTGTGAAAACGTGGCCGCAGGCGCTCGCGCTGGAAAATGCGACCACGGAGTTCAGGTTGTGACCTTTCACCTGCCGGGGTGGTGCGCAACGGAGCACCATCGCCCGCGTGCGGCATGACGACGTCGAACAGCTTCCCTGACGCCGCCCGGCTTCGACGCCGACGCCGTCGTCGAGGAGACGCTTCGAGCGTCGACGCCGGGCATCTCGTACGCCGCACCTTCCCTTTAGTTCAAGGTCGCCTCGGCTCTCGCTCGGTACGCGCAGCATGCGCCGCCTCGACGCCGTGACGCAGAAGATCGGGAGGAGCGCTGACGGGTGACGGAGAACCTCGAGGCCGGTCGACCGCTATCTCGACGGAAAGAAGCGCGAAAAGCAGCCATCGCGTTGCACTGGATAGCGTGACCCGGCCCGTCATGTCGACCTGACCGAAAGCCGAGGTTCTGGGGAGGAAAAGCGTCAGGGCCTGGGCAGCAACTTTCATCTTTGGTGCCCATCCTCCGGTCGCACTTGGACGCCGCGTGGTCTGCTAGCTTCTGCCGAGCTGGATCTGCAGAAAAAGCTCGCCACCGGCGCTGCGCGGCGATGCTATCGCACGCAAACGCGGATCTCCTCTCACGTCCGTCTTCTTCGACACCTATCCGATCCTGCGCGGCGAGCGACAGCGTCGAGCTTTACAGCAAGGGCGGCGAGATGACCGGGCGTCAAGCTGCGGGCCGGCGTTCCCGATTCGTCATCCTCGAGGGCACGCGCTCGCGCCTGAGCAACCGGCCGGCCGACAGGCAGCGAGCGTCGCCATGCAGGTGGGGTGCCGATCGTCCCAATCGCCATGTTCGAGGGGCCGTGGCCATGCCCGTGGGGAGATTTCTGTTGTCTGATCGAAGCAAAATAATCACCGGCAGTAACGGCGAACGGACGCGAAGGGAGTCCGCGGAAGTTTACACAGGGTTTCAGCCGACGAGCCTATGTTTTGACAGCACACGCCTCATCCTGTCGCGACGAGGACGGAACGTCTCCTCGATTGACGACGCTTGAGGTCGGCCCGCTCTTTCCGGCAGAGCGGAGGACTGCCAGAATGAACTGGCTCTTCCCGCCGCGTTCCCTTTCCGCGACCTTCAGTGTGTGAGCTGCCCGTGACCGTCTCCAGAGCTGCCGCCAACCGTCTTTTGGTTTACGGGGGTCAGCCTTTTTTCGGCCTTTCCTGCCGGGCCAGGCGTCCGAGCCTGTAAGGTCTGAGTTTTGCCCACTGAGTTCTGTTGGCTGAGTTTTGCTATTGATCTTGCCAGCTGAGAACTGACCGTCACTGATGCCTTGGGGCTTGGACCGGCTGATTGCCCGTCTCCGACGGAGATGCGACGCGCGCCGCTCCCCGGCGGGCTGGCCAGGCTGACGCCGTTGGGAGGGAGGCACAGGTGGGAAGGTCAGGCGTACCGCTCAGGCCGCCGCCCGGCGGTGTCTCGCTTGATCCGCGCGCCGTCCCGCCGTGCGCTACAGAGGCGACGATACAGGTGCCAAGGCCCGATCCGCTGATGCTCAGTGACCGGGAGGAGTCCGTCCTAAGAACGTTCGAAAGCCGCCTGAATCTCAGGTCGACGTCAGTCGGTCGCGAACCGACGTCGGCGTCTCCTTGTCTTCCCCAGAGCTATCTTCGACCGGGTGCCGCCGGCGGCTGGTTATTGACAGTGATCTGCCTGCGGACGACCAAATCTGTCTGAACCGGCGATCGACGGCGCGGCCTCCGTCGAGGCTGATGATGCGCAAGGCCGCGCGTCGCGAACCTCAGGTCCATATGGCCGTATCTGCGGTTATTTGGTCACAGGTCTTCAGCGAAAGAGGTGTCTCGTCGAGCCAAGCAGCCGGAGTAGCGTCCCGACGAGTCCGCCTATGCGCTGAGCCCGGACGGATCCCGTCCACGACGGGATTTGCAGTCCGGCACGCCGATGAGCAGCTCGCGCGGTGCCGCGAACCGTGGCTAGCGCGGAGGCGCAGCTCGTGCGAGGTGATGAACACGATCTTTTTTTCGGAGTGCCCTGATGTGGCTGACCGCTCTGATCTGCCTGAGCATGATCACGCGATGAACGCGAGCTGCCCACCCGACTTTACCCTTGGGGAGGCGCGAGGTCGCCGCCGCTCATGATCGGGCGGGTTGCGCTCGATCCGCAGCGCGAAGGCTTGGAGGACGAATGGATGGAAAACAGCGCCGCAACGTTTCGATGACAATGCTGCGCCCGACAACCAAATGACCCAGGTGATTCGCGACCGTCGCATCGACGGGGGCTGTGGCGATGACGTCCCGATCAACCCCGCCGGTCGTCAGTTACATACCGTGCACACTGCACCTGAACTGCGCGTTCCCTGATGGCCCTGAAGTCTGCGGCCTTTTTTCGCCAGTTCGGGCCCTGGGCTTGCTGTAGGCCATTGCCGTCTGCTGACTTTGCCCGGCCCCGCCACGTCCCAATCACTTTTGCGGTTATTGTCAGAGGGGATTGATGATCGTCCCATTTTCGCCGCAGATGGCCAGTCCGAGGTTGATGGCCGACGTCGTCTGCGGAGCCGTTTCTCTTCATCTTCGCGATGCTGGCGAGGGTTACCGCGACGAACCCGCCTTGTGACGGAGCGTCGTCTACGCGCCAGGGACGAGGTGACCCGAGCATCGATATCGCGAACCCAGGACGATGACCAGAGCGAGAGCGATATGTCTATGAGGAGGCGAAAGGTCAGTCCGCTTTCATGATCGTGG